>Ga0209417_1000836_pt1 | contig 64538 bp, 54 predicted proteins | sample RifGroF2_FD_184002 | JGI IMG/M metagenome (GOLD analysis project Ga0209417, IMG submission 184002) | Groundwater microbial communities from Rifle, Colorado, USA - Groundwater F2 (SPAdes) (version 2) | ecosystem: Environmental > Aquatic > Deep subsurface > Groundwater | place: Rifle, Colorado... | reverse complement strand
GTATTGTTTTAGGAATAAACAATGTCTTTTTTGCCGGGACACCCATTTGAGCATCCTGAAAATTGTATAAATGTATATATCAATTTCTTACAAAATTGGAAATTTCAAAATGTCGAAGTCAGGAAAGAGTATGGATTATTAAATATTTCACTTTGATATTAGAAATTACTATTATAGTTTATTCCGCGAATATTGTTGGAATTCACTGGGCACAAAAAAAAAGCTGCCCGTTGGTGTTGGGCAGCCTTTTCGGGAAAATAAATTCTGTTTATTTCTTCACAATGCGCGATGTGTACAATTTGTCATCCATGTACAAACGCATCATATAAATACCGTCATTCAGATTTTCAATGGAAATGGTGTTTGAGCCATTTGGGAGATTATTCTGAAAATAGACAACGTCGCCCAGCAGATTAAGGATTTCTACTTTTGCTACGCTTGCTGACTCAATGTTTAAATGAAACACGCCATTGGTTGGATTGGGGTAAACACTCCATGTTTCAACAGGACTCTCTTCGACACCTACACCCCAATATGTTTTGAAATGGAATTCATCATACATATCAGTTGTATCAGCATGAGTGACGCATCTGACACGCCAGTAGTAATTTGTTTGTGAAACAAGATGAGTAGTTGGAGTATACGATGTTCCGGCTACATTCACTTTTGTTATGTTGGTAAATGCTGGGACAGTATCGTACTCAAGAATGTAGTATGCTGCGCCGCGAATAGATTCCCAGGTAAATGCGGTGGCTGGATCAACCTCTGTTGCATCATCAGCTGGGGTGAGCATGGTGACCTTGTTTACTGTTGAAAGGGTACGAACGGCAGTCCATTTGCTGGTATCACCGTCAGTAATGAGTCTGAGTCTGTAATTGAAAGTTCCGAAAGGAATAGTATCAATGGCTCCGCGAGCAAGTGTATCATATGTTATTCCGGAAACTAATTTGATAAACATAGCAGCGCTATCCCAATAGAAGACAATGGGTGCAGTGAATGTCGGATCAGTGTCGAAATTGATTTCATATTTTTCAGTACCAACAATGCTTTTAATTCTGAGAGTATCAGCAGGATGAATGTCGATTGCATTATTTGCAGGTGAAGTTGAATAAAACGCAACAGAATCGCGGGTCATGAAGCCAACAGCTACAGACCAATTCGAGGTATCATTCACATGAATTCCACGAACGCGATAATAATAATTATCGCCATAATAGTTGTCGTACACCTGAAATTTCGTGTCGTTTTCAACGATTCCGCTTCTAAACCAAGGGCTGTCAAAGGTAGCAGCAGAGTCGAACTGACATTCATACTTCGTTACACCTGACATTGCATTCCATTTAAGTAGCGGATCAAGGCTGGCTGTTTTAGAGCCCGCAGCTGGCCACAGAGTTGTTGGTGCAGCAACAGTATTAAAACTACGGACAATAGACCAGTTGGAGATTACATCATTGGCGTCAATTGCTCTCACACGCCAGTAGTAAGTTGTTCCAAAAAGCAGAACAGATGACTGCCATGCTGAATAAATAACAACAGTATCCTGGGGGTTAGAAAAAGTAGCGGATGTGTCTAGATTGACTTCGTATTTAACTGCCGCTGCAACCGGGTTCCAGTCTAGCAGAACATTTACAACCTGATTCACAGCATTGTTAGCCGGAGTTGACAGGGTGGGTGCATAGATTTTTTCCTGAGCTGAAACGGAAACAGCTATCAGTATTAATAATGCGGATAGAATTTTTTTCATATATCGCAGGTTTTCAGAGTTACAATTTAAAAATGAGGCCGGGGAAAACCCCGGCGCTCTGATTATTTTTTAATGAGTTTACCAGACATCGAAACAGTTTTGACGCGTACTTCGACCAGGTAATTTCCAGTGGTAAGTACAGATACATTCATGTCAATCAAATTGCTGCCTGATACAATATTCACCTGTTTTGAAGCAGCAAGTTTGCCGTCGATTGAATAAATATTGACAACGCCTGATCCTGCTTCCGTTGAATTAAACATAAGGGTAGTCTGGCTTTCTGCCGGATTAGGATAAATACCAATGGTAGCACCAGCTATTGAAGGCTGAGCATCTTCTAATCCAACATAAGAGAACGATTTAAATGCACCACGTCCGTGAGTTCCGGCATAAATAACGCCGTAGTTGTTATTGTAATAGTAGTTCTTTGACTGCTGAACAAGTGAATAAACAGGAACACGACCTATGGTCTCATTATCTTCGACCCATGATACTGTTGCGGCTGTAATATTTGAAGTGCTGAAAATGCCCAATTCGGTTCCAACAATTACTGTGTTTGGACTATTCATTTCAATCACACTGGCATAAACCGGCATTTGAGGAAGGTTGCCTGTTTTATTGAGGAAAGTGGGAATAGAATCCAAAGCAGTGCTGGAATAATAGATATGAGTTGCAGAACCGTAGTTTCCCATTGTATATAATACATTGTTTGGGTCGGTTTGATCAACAGAAATTGATGTGATGGCACGACCTGTTGCTGCAATACGTGTGCATTCAACTACAGAATATGAGCTTGAGCCATACCCTGTTAATGAATCGACTACAGCGCACAGATTTGAAATACGGTAAAGATTTCCGCTCGATGTACCAACAAAAAGATAATTTCCATCTTTAGAACCAGCCATGCACTGTGATGTGCCGGAAATTGCTGCCACTTTGTACCAATCCGGAGCGCCACTAAAATCATGCAGGCCTTTGGTCATCCAAACAGCGCCATTAAGACCTACGTAGAAACGGGCCTGAACCCTGTCCTGAATAAGCACACTGTCGCCGGCAGCGAGGGGATCTTCAAGTGTATAAAGGAATGGGAAACTGTTGTTTTTCTTTGAATAAGCCACAACGGTTGCGCCTGCAGGATAATCAACAGTATCAGAATAAAACATTAAAGAATCACGACTGTTGAGATCGTTGATTTGTTCGTCAAGATACATTGGAGTAACAAAACCGGCCCATGAAGGAGACAATTCAGCCGGGGCTGCCATTGCTTCGCTGTAGAAAGCTTTTGCATTTCCACCTAATTCATTACTGCGATACATGTCGCCATAATAGACAGTACCAACAATAACATTAGGATCAATGTATGACATGGCCGACCAGCCACCATCTCCACCAAGAAACTCGTATGCTGTGCCCGTTGTAGTGAGAGTACCAGGTAATACAAGTGTTCCGTTATCCTGAGTTCCACCCATTACCATGTCAAAAAGGTTACAGCTCAGATTGTAGAACTGAATTGTTCCAAAGCGACGGTTGAGTGTGGAAAAAGTGTTGCCGCCATTGGTTGATTTACTGACTCCGCCGTCTGAACCATGGAAGAAAGTGTTTGGATCTGTAGGATGGAAAACGATGTCGTGATGATCAGCATGGAGATAATAATAACTCGATGAATTCAGGTACCAGAGTGATTTCTGAATCCAGGTTCCACCTTCGGACCAGTCCCACAGATCAATTCCACCAACCAAAATATGATTTTTGTCGTTCGGGAAAACTTTAATAATATTATCCCAGTAGCCTTGATTGTTATCGCCAAATACATTGAATGCGGCACTACCACCGGGGCCAATAATTGTCCAGGTAACACCAGCGTCCGTTGAGCGGTAAATGTTCATTAAAGAACCAACGGCTTTTGCAACACAAGCATAGATATAATTCGGATCACTCGGAGCTACGGCGATTTCCATCCTGCCGATTGAGGTAGCAGTTGTTCCGGTTATGGAACGGTCAACGAAAGTACCACTGTTTCCATCCGGAGAGTAAAACAATTTATCTCCAACCACAGCATAAACGCGGCCATCACTACCGATTTCAACGTCATGGGATACCATTGCGTAAGGCGAAGTGGTAGGATAGAGAACAGGATTTGTCCAGGTGGCGCCACCGTCATCAGTAATCTGCAGACCACCTTCGGTACAGGCATAAATACGCGTACTGTTAGGGGCAGCTGCAATTTCATATATATTAAGCCATTTGCTGGTAAGACTTAATGGTTCTGTAGCTGACAGAAGTGAATAGGCATTTCCAGAAGCATCGGTTGATTTGTAAATACCTCCACCGATAAATCCGCTGCTGCCTGCAGCTGTTCCAGTTCCATTACCAAATCCTTCACCTGTTCCAAAATAAATTATTCCGTTGATATCCTGAGTGATACAGGAAACAGCATAATTTTCGGCCAGGGGGGCAATTAGTTCCCAGGATGTCCCACCAGAAATAGACTGCCACAATCCGCCTGAAACACCACCGGCGTAAAGCGTATTTGTATTGTTTCTGTCTACCAGAATTGCTCTGGTTCGTCCTGCAATATTGTCAGGTCCAATTTCGCTCCAGGTCAGGGATTTGCCTTTTGGCAACAGATTGGCAGATTTATGAGCATTAACAATATCGCTGACATCAGGTGTGCCGCGGACAAGTTTGTAATACTCAAGCGCTCCGGCAATACCCATCTCGCTTTGCCCTTTTTTAGTCCTGGGTTGATAACGTTTCTGTTCTTCATTTTGCTGGGCCAGCACGCTGCTACTGAAGATCACCAGCAACATACAGACACCTAAAACAGTAGTGATTCTTTTCATACTATGGTCGGTTTATTTAATTCAACTTTCTACTTGAAAATAGTGGCGCAAGATACGACTAATTTTCATTTTAAGATGAATTTTTTCGCCTTGTGAAAAAAAAATTACATCGCATTAATGCAGCCCCGAAAATACCATTAAAAATGAGTGCTTTAACCGAACTACAAGTATTCGGCAGATGTAAATAAGTTATCGGAAATCATCCGACAATAAACAAAAAAACCTTCCCGGAAATCAGGAAGGTTTTTTAAAAATATCTATGTGCTTTTAGTGCGAAGGTTCTCCGAAATATTGCAGCTCCTCACCGTTGTCTTTAACAATCTTGCGTAGCCACTCATCGCCATAGCCAGGCTGTACCACTTTGGGGTTCTGCTGCCCGGGCACAAACGTTTTAACGTTACCGTCCATATATTTCATAAAGAGATACTGATAGAATTTTTTCCAGTAATGAACCAAATCATCAGCATTTTTCACTGAAAAATCAGTAACGTACATTATTGCCGCTGTTTTATCGGAAGCAAGAAGATCCAGCGCCGATTTGTCGATGTCCAGAACTCGTTTGATGTACAAATTTTCAAGCGAATCCTGCCTCACTTGAATTTCCGGATGAATAGCGTTGTAACGGGTGTATGCAAAGTTTGAAACCTGACTGAATACCCAGAAAGCGGCATCGTCGCTCCACTCCATAATAGCGCCATTGCCTCTGGCAAACGTTGCCGGAATAGTGCGGCTGCTTGTGTAAATTGGTGTGTATACGGTGCTTGCTGCATCGTCGACCGAAAACCAGATAATCCCGCCAACTTCGTCGGCAATGGTGCTGCGGCTTTGAGTAACAAAGCTGAATCCAGTCTGTTGAGTGGCCGTAACACGCTCGTGCACATATGTTTTGCCATCAACTTCCCAAACCATGGGACGCCAGCGGTAAGGACATTTGTATGGACCGGCCCCAATGTCGGTGCTCATATCGAGTGGAGTGCCTTCCATATGGCTGCGCATGTAGGTCATCAGGTCTTTCTGTGATATTTTTTTGTTTGGAAGAATAAACAGCGGCATCCGGTTTTTCAGGTCGTGTCCCATAATGTATCCCAGATACTTTTCCATATCGCTGTTTACCTCGCGGAAGAAGCTCCAGACGCGATTTTCGCAAAATCTTGCACCATCAAATGTTATAGGAGCATAGGTGTCTGAGAAGCTGAAATCAGCATCTTTGCCTTTGTATTCGAAATTTTTCTTTGCAAATTCAATAACATCGTGAGAATAAATACATTCGATTCCGGGTAAATTGATTTTTGCAAACTGCTCATCGGTAATCGATGTTTTTCCGTTGGCAAGTGGGAAAGTCTGAATGCGGGCCTGATTGGCATGGCCTGACACATATCCGTCAGGAATTTTACGGGCAACCCAAACTGCACCTTTTTCATAGTCGCCTTTCCCGATTATTTCCATAATCCACGCTTCGTTTTTATCAGCAATCGAAAACGATTCGCCAGATGAGGCATAACCGTATTCGGCCATCAGACTACCTATTACCATAATGGCTTCGCGTGCGGTTTTTGAACGCTGCAATGCAATATAAATCAGACTTCCATAATCCATAATGGCGCCCTTCTGAGATTCCAGCTTAGATAATCCACCATAAGTGGTTTCACCAATGGCTACCTGGAATTCATTCATATTACCAACCACATTGTAGGTGCGTCGGGCCTGCTTGATCTGTCCCAGGAATTTTCCGGTATCCCACTCATAAATATCCATCATAGCGCCTTCAGGATAAACCGCTGGCGCCCAATGATACAATTCGCCAAAAAGCACATGACTGTCGGCAGCATAGGTTATCATTACCGAGCCATCGGTCGAAGCACCTTTGGTCACAATATAATTTGTGCAGGCCATTGCTGGCGAATTCAGCAGGAAAGCCGCAACAACCATAAATACTGAGAAATACTTTCTTTTCATACCTGTAAATTGTTTCGGCAAACCTACATGAATTTTCCGAAATACACAAGCACCTATGATTTTTATCTGCTTTTATGTAAACAATCAATACTCTTTTTCTGTCAGAAATATGTACATTTGAAACAAAAAGATTGACCCGGAATCTTAAAAAGGATATTACCGATCTTTTGCTGCGACATGGCTTTTCAGCTGTTGGTTTTTCTCCGGCAGGCCCTGTCAGTCAATCCTGGCAGGGAAAGTTCCGGCAGTGGCTCGAATCGGGCCATCACAACGGGCTGCAGTGGCTTGAAAGAAACATTGAAAAACGCAATGACCCTACCCTGCTCTATCCTGGCACAAGGACAATCATTTCGATGCTGCATCCATGGCCTGAAACGCAGTTTGATACAGGGCCGCTGAAAATAGCAGCTTATGCTCACGGTTTCGATTATCATGATTATCTGAGAAAACAGGCCGAACCCGCCATGCAACTCATTGCTGCAGCTGATCCGGATTTTCAGCCGAAGTTTATTGCAGACAGCGCGGCTGTTTTTGATCGCTATTGGGCATGGAAGGCCGGATTGGGGTTTATCGGACGAAACGGATTTCTGATACAGCCCACAATAGGCAGTCGCGTACTCATTGCCCACATTTTTACGTCACTTGAATTTGATTCAACCGCAATTCCGCTTGAAAACGAATGTGGAAATTGCTCAAAATGTGTTGACAGTTGCCCGACGCAGGCCTTCAATGGCGACGGAACCATTGACGCACGAAAATGCATTGCCTGCTACAATATCGAATCTAAGGAAAAATTGCCGGAAATTATTGAACAAAATAATCCCGGATGGATATTCGGATGCGACATTTGCCAGGCAGCTTGTCCCTACAATCAATCACATATTTTGTCTGTTGGTTCGCAAAAAATGAAAGGCAACTGGCAGGTTCCAGCTGACAAAAAAGAATGGTTTGAAATGAGTGAAGTTGAGTTTTCGAGCCGGTTTTCGCATACACCATTGAAACGTGCCGGTCTTGAAAAAATAAAACAGACCATTAACAGCCTGAGTCAACGTTGCACATTTCTATGGTGAAAAGTTGCAACAATCAATGTCGTGATTTTTGTGTCGACTGTAACGATGGCCCGTCAGAATAGCAACGCAACATTGCTATCAACTTCACAATTGAAGTAATCAGTAATGTAAGAAGCTTAAATTGAATAATTTACACTGCCCCAGCCAGATAAATAATAGCCATGACAATCAGAACCACCAGCAACAAGCCGATAAAAACGCTCCAAAGATTAGGCAACAGAAACCCCAGCAATGCCAGAATTACAGCTATTACAAGCACCCAGATCAACAAGGTGACAATGTCAATACTCTGATTTTCGGAAGCAGAATTGGCTTTTGCCTGAGCTTTGAATGCCTTTTTGAAATCTCTAATAACAGAAGGCGTTTTGAATGGTTTGGCAAATCGCTGTGGTTCTGCTTTAACGATCGGCTCAGACTCCTTATAATCAGGCATTTCCAACATATCTTGCTCAGGTAAAACATCAGCAAGAACGACATTTTCGACGTTCAGATTGACATCCGGCTCATCAATATCGATTGCTGTAACAGATTCATTTACAGGTACTTTATTTAAATGAGCATGCTTTGCCCTGCTCTGAAAATCGAATACGGAACAGCTGCTTAAAATGAGCAGCGCAGCGATTAATATAAATGTTGAATTTTTCATAAGTCGGTTTTTGATATTTGCAAATATAGACTAAATCATTTAACTCTTGCACAAAAAAACGATAAATGAATCTGAAAACTATCAGCGATTGGACTTTATTGGATCATAAATGTACTGAAGGTCACTTATATATTTCCTGAAAAAAATATTTAATCAGAAAAAAACAATTGCTAACATTTCGAATGAAAATATCTGTAATTTGCGCCCTCAAAACGGACTAAAACCAGAAACATGAAAAACATTTATTTAATGACACTTATCGTAGCAATTGCGGTTACAGGAATAACCGGCTGTGGTAATAAAAAAGACAAAGGAGGAGATATGAAAAGTGAACTTCAGGCTTTTATTCAGAAGTATGAAGATACCATCCGTCCCATTATGAAAGAATATACCACCGCTATGTGGAATTCTGAAGTCAGCGGATCGGAAGAGGATTATGCAAAGGTTGAAGAATTTGGTATCAAATACACCAAGATATTCACCAATAAGGAAGACTTCGCATTGCTGAAAAAAATCAAGGATGCCGGTGGTGTAAAAGATAGTCTGCTCGATCGCGAACTCAATGTGCTTTTCAACGCTTATCAGCGCAATCAGGTTGATGAAAAGAAACTGGAAGAAATCATCGGCATGGAAACAAAGATTGCCAAAAAGATGAATACTTATCGTGCTACCACCGAAAAAGGTGATTCACTGACCGATAATGAGGTTGAAGAAATCCTTAGCAGCAGCACCGATAACAAGAAACTTGAGGAAACCTGGAAGGCACACAAAAATGTAGGAAAAGTTGTAGCAGCTGATATCATTGCTTTGGTGAAAAAACGCAACGAAGTTGCCAAAGACCTTGGATACAACAACTATCATGAAATGAGTCTGAAGCTTAGCGAACAGGATCCGGCAGAAATCGAAAAATTATTTAACGAACTGGACGATCTCACCCGCGATGGTTTCACAAAACTCAAAGGTCAGATAGATTCTTTCATGTCAAAGCGATACAATGTGCCTGAGGCAAACTTAATGCCCTGGCATTTTCAAGGGCGTTTCTTCCAGGAAGCTCCGAAAATTTACACCCTCGATCTTGATAAGTATTATAAGGATAAAGATCTGGTGAAACTGACTTCGGATTATTACGCAAGCCTTGGGATGGACGTGAAAGACATTATTGAGCGTTCAGATTTGTTTGAAAAGAAAGGCAAAAATCAACACGCATTTTGCATAGACATGGACAATGAAGGTGATGTACGCGTTCTTTGTAATGTAAAATCAAATTACAAATGGATGAACACTATGCTGCACGAATTCGGCCATGCCTCATATGATAAGTATATCAGCCGAGATCTTCCGTTCACACTGCGTGATCCTGCACACACATTCACAACCGAGGCAATTGCTATGCTTTTTGGTCGCATGGCCAGCAATGCCCAATGGATGCAGGATATGCTTGGTATCAGCGATGCTGAAAAAATGAAAATCAAAGATGAAGCATTCAAATACACACGTCTCGAACAACTCGTTTTCAGCCGCTGGTCGCAGGTGATGTACCGTTTCGAAAAAGGTCTGTACGAAAACCCCGATCAGGATTTGAATAAATTGTGGTGGGATCTTGTTGAAAAATATCAATTGATGAAAAAGCCTGAAGGCCGCAATGAACCGGACTGGGCATCGAAGATTCACATTGCTACTTCACCTTGTTATTATCACAACTATCATCTTGGTGAATTACTGGCAAGCCAGCTGAATCATTATATCGTTGTGAATATTTTGAAACAGGAAGATATCAATGGAGCCAGCTATTTCAATAACAAAGAAGTCGGAAAATATCTGATGGACAAAGTTTTTGCGCCGGGATCAAAATACACCTGGAATGAAATGATCAAAAACGCCACAGGCGAAGAACTGACTGCGAAATACTATGCAGCACAGTTTGTGGATGGGCTGTAGAGAATTCCAATTATTAGTAAAAAGCTGTCTGGATTTCCGGACAGCTTTTTTTTTGCTGCATGTTTTGTGAAGTTCATAAATCAATAGAAGCTGCCTTTATCTAAAGCAAATTATTGATTTAGAGACTGGCTGAAAAACTCATTGTTGCACCATTCCACCGTTCTGGCTGGTGAACTGGTATTTTTTCAGACAAATAAGCCGGAACATGGAACCGTCGTAACTACAGCAAAAACAACGGTTCCATGTCCTCAAGCTCCTGCGTCGCAACCGGACGGTGGAATGTTGTTTTTGCTGTGTCTGGGACAGCCTGATATTTCTACAATGAAAAACGGGACCCTAAAGTCCCGTTCATACTATATATGTGTAAGCAGAATTAACCGCACTTTGAATAACCGCAGTTGTTGCAGGTTACACAACCTTCTTTGAATTGAAGGGAATCCGTATGACATTCAGGACATTCACCCTGAGCTTTTGTTCCATCGGGAATGAAAAGTTTGAGTGCCCGCACTACACCAGTTCTCCATGAGTTGATATCGTCATTGTCGAACTGCAGATTATCGACCAGCTGAACAACATATGGAATCGGCATTCCATGACGTAAAACGCCTGAAATCAGTTTCGCGTAATTCCAGTATTCCGGGCTGAATGTTCTGGAGAGGCCGCGAATAGTTACCGCATATCCGTCTTTATCGAGAAATTCGAAATCATAGCGTGCCCGCTCGTCGCGATTCTTTTCGCGGATTACCCAGCCACGATGAACAAATTCGGGCAACACAAAATTATCGGCGCGACCTGTGAATATTTCATACGGACGATCATTAAGCAAGCCAACGACAGCGATCCATTTTTCTGCGCCATTATTAAAACGCAATACACTTGCATCAATTTTTAATGGTCTGGCAGGCGCACTTGTTTCAGAAAAAAGAGTGCTTGGTTCTTCCTTCTTTTTATTGTCGGCGACAAGCACACCAGAGCGTGAGCCTTCGCGATACACTGTTACGCCTTTGCAACCACTTTCCCAGGCAGCACGCAGCACAGTGTCAATCATCGATTCATCAACATGCTCCGGAACATTTACTGTGACGCTGATGCTGTGATCAACCCATTTCTGAATTGCGCCCTGCATCTTCACTTTGCTGATCCAGTCAACATCGTTGCTTGTTGCTTTGTAATAAGGAGATTTAGCAATCAGTTCATTCAATTGCTCCTCGGTATAATGATATTTCACCTGATCAACATCGTACCCATTCAGTCCGGCCCAGGTCAGGAATTTTGGGTGAAACACATTGAATTCTTCCCAACTGTCGCCTGATTCATCAACAAAAGTAGCGTTGGTATTTTTATCATTCGGATTGACTTTTTTTCTGCGCTTGTAGGCTGTCATAAACACAGGTTCAATTCCCGAGGAAGTCTGCGTCATAATGCTTACACTCCCGGTTGGAGCAATAGTGAGCAAAGCAATATTGCGGCGTCCGAACTTTTTCATTGATTCGCGCAGCTGAGGCTCTTCGTTAAAAAGACGGTTAATGAAAGGATTGTTCATTTCACGTTCAAAATCAAACACCTGGAAAGGACCACGCTCAGATGCAAGATTTACAGAGGATTTATATGCTTCAACAGCCAGCGTTTTATGAATGTTCACACTGAAATCAATTGCTTCATCCGAGCCGTAGCGCATATTGAGAGCTGCAAGCATATCGCCTTCAGCGGTTATACCAATACCCGTGCGACGACCCTGAATAGCTTTGTCTTTTATTTTAATCCAGAGCTGACGTTCGGTATTTTTTATATCACTGGATTCAGGATCATTGTCAATTTTTTCGATTATGGCATCAACCTTTTCCAGTTCCATATCAATAATATCGTCCATCATTCGCTGCGCATACCAGATATGTTCGCGGAAAAGGGGCATATTGAAACTGGCTTCACTTGTAAAAGGATTCTCAACATAGCTATGAAGATTTATCGCAAGTAAACGGCAGCTATCGTAGGGACAGAGCGGAATTTCGCCACATGGATTTGTAGAAACCGTTTCGAATCCAAGGTCAGCATAGCAATCCGGAACCGATTCGCGTTTGATGGTATCCCAGAAAAGTATTCCGGGCTCAGCAGATTTCCAAGCGTTGTGAACCAGTTTTCCCCACAGATCCTGTGCGTTGATTGTCTTTGAAAAAATGGGTTTATCGGAATGAATCGGGTATTTCTGAGTGTATTCTTTCCGGCTTGTAACAGCATTCATAAAATCATCATCAATACGAACCGAGACATTGGCGCCGGTTATTTTACCCTGCTCCATTTTTGCATCGATAAAACTTTCCGAATCAGGATGATTAACAGAAATGCTGAGCATGAGAGCGCCACGACGACCATCCTGCGCTACTTCGCGGGTTGAATTGCTGTATCGTTCCATAAAAGGCACAATGCCGGTTGAGGTCAAAGCGCTGTTTTTCACCGGTGATCCTTTCGGACGTATATGACTAAGGTCGTGACCTACGCCACCGCGGCGTTTCATCAACTGAACCTGCTCTTCATCAACTTTCAGAATGCCACCATAAGAATCGGCTTTATTGGAACCAATAACAAAGCAATTGGACAAACTTGCTATCTGGAAATTGTTTCCAATGCCAGCCATAGGACTTCCCTGCGGAATAATGTAGCGGAAATTTCTCAGTACTTCAAATACTTCATCCTCCGACATCGGGTTTTTATAATTCTTCTCGATGCGGGCAACTTCGCGGGCAATGCGGCGATGCATATCATCGGGAGTAGCTTCGTAAATATTTCCCTGGCTATCCTTGAGGGCATATTTACTCACCCATACGCTTGCAGCCAAAGTGTCTCCGTTAAAATACGCTGTTGATTGTTTGAGGGCATCTTCATACAAATAAACGCGTCTTTCAGGTTCATTTAATTTGCTTTCCTGACCATCAAAAATATTCGGACGAGTCCGTTTATTCAGGAGCTGATCATATCCGCCTGATTTAGAGTCGTTTTCTGTTTTTACCTGTGTCTGTCCTAACAAACTGTTGTCCATGCTCTCTACTTATTAAGTTAATCCGATGTAATTCAACCATTAAGAAATTTCTCAATAGTCGCTTATTTGGATGGCTAAAGTAAAAACATATGTTTGTTAGGCAAAGCCCAAATTATTAACAATAAGGCATACTTTTCAACTGACAAGGTTAATCAGCTGAATAGCCGAATTTTATTAATTATCTAGATGAATGCGATACGTTTTGTTACGTTCACAGTCAGCCTTTTCCGTCCCAGATAAGCTTCTTTCCGAAGCCAAATGCGTTATCGGTCATTTTGGCATAATCCGGTAAAAAAATCCAAAATGAGGTCTTCATTACTATTGCATACGGAAACCGCTTCAGATAACTGTTTTTAGCCCACTCGTACTCGGAATCAGCAGGTTTATATACGGTTCCCGACATCTGCAGCCCCTGAATTTTGCCTATAATCCGTGTTTCCAAAGCTATTGATACTGCAACCCGGCTATTTGCTGTCAACATTTTAACATGACGTGTTTCTTCATCGCTTGTGAAAACAAAACAGCTCCGCGCTGAATCGTAGGCGTAGAAGCAGTGTGCGCTCCATATCCCTTCTGAATCACTTACTGCGAGCGACATTACGTGGTGCTTCTTTAAAAATTTCGTCATCGCCTCCGGGAGCATACTGTTTTTTTGCAAAGATAATTAAAGCTTTTGGCTGGTGCGTGATTGCAATGCGTTTGTTTCAATCTTCCGGGACTTTGTCCCGGGCCAACATATGCAGCGCCTCCAGCGCAATTTGTGCTTCGCAGCTTCTTTTGTGCCTTCACGTAAAACGTGACAAGGTCGGCTCCAGAATCTCAACCTTTCTGAATGCTGACAACTATGATGTAACATCTTAATCTCGACCTTGAACTGGGCGCGCGTCTCCCGACGCGTGACCTTGTAACGCATGTAACGCCTAACGAAAAAAAATCCGACACCTTAATATTTATATATTTGCATTATGAAAATTCTTCAGGTTTGCGGTGGCCCTTCGTGGGGCGGCATTGAGATGCAGACAGTGAAACTGGCTCAGATACTGCAACATGCGGGACACGAGTCCTGTGTATTCTGCTCTCTCGATGGCAAAACATTTACAACCGCAACTGAAAGAAAACTTCATGTTGAATCCGGAATTTTCGATCCGGGAAAAAACTGGTTTTATTCATTGCGCAAAGCAAAGGAATTACTCGACACATTTAAACCCGATATCATTCATGTGCAGCGGTCGCATGATTTATCTGTTTTAACAGCCGCATTGAAAACGACACGCAACAAAACGCCTCTTGTGTTCACACGCCGCATGGAGAGCCGGCTGAAAAAAAAGTCACCATTGCACCGCATCATTTATAGCCGGATCGACCGGGCCTGGTGTGTTTCCTCTTTTGTTCGGAATAATTTTCTGACTACATCACCCATGAAGCCGGAGAAAGTATTTGTAATGAATAACGGCATCGATCTCCGGATTTTCAGCCCGGAACGATTCAATAAGTCCGAAATGCGCGCCGCATACGGTATTCCGCAAGACGCTCAGGTTGTTGGTATGACTGGTCGCATCTCGCCCATGAAAGGACATGCCGATTTTATTCATGCTGCTGAAATGCTGCTAAAATCGGAAAATAAAAAACTATTTTTTGTGATGGCTGGTGGCGCCAGTGTTGGCGAAGATGGATTTGCGCAGGAAATTTATGCGCTCGCCGCGCACTGTCTGCCTGAAGACAGCTATGTTTTTATAAGCCACCAGCCCGATCTGGCAGGATTGCTTTCGACCCTGGATGTTTATGTGTTCCCTTCGCACCGGGAGTCCTTCGGGAATGTGTTGCTGGAAGCCATGGCCATGCAGTTGCCCATTGTATCTGTAAATGCCGGTGGAGTAACAGACATGATCACCAGTGGCGACAACGCGCTCTGCGTGCGGCCGCAACACCCCGACGAAATTTTTTCTTCCGTTCAAAAGCTGCTGAACAATAACACGCTGTCAACACAACTGGCTCTGGAAGCCAGAAAACGAGCACTCGACTTTTCTTCAGAGAAATTTCTTGAAAATCTTATTATAGAATATCGGGAGGTGATTGAGCTTAGTACAAAGCGATAACCCCTGCAAAAAAGTATTACCTTTGCAACATGGATAGCATCAGACAACAAAAAGCCGCGCGGCTGATTCAAAAAGATTTAGCTGAAATATTTCTTCACGAAGGAAAAAATATGTTTGGCAATGCCATGATCACCGTTACCGTTGTCAGGCTGAGTCCCGACATGAGTATTGCCCGGGTTTACCTGAGTTTGTTTGCCGTGAAAGACAAGGATTCTTTGTTTCAGACCATTCAGATTTACACCTCAGAACTCCGGAAACTGCTCGGGTTGCGCATTGGCAAACAGGTACGCATAATTCCAGAGCTGAAGTTTTTTATCGACGACAGTCTGGATTATATGGAGAAAATTGACAAGGCGCTAAAATCATAGCTGTGGCCGGCAAACAATGGATACCATGGATGGCGTTTCGCTTCTGGCGATCGAAGAAATCGTTCAGTATCATCAACATTATTTCTGGTATTTCATTCTGGGGCATTGCTGTAGGAACAGCTGCTCTAATCATTGTTCTTTCAGCATTCAATGGTCTGGAAGGGATGATAAGCACCATGTTCAACAACTTTCACAGCGAGCTGCGCATTGAACCGGTCAACGGAAAATATTTTCAAAACAAAGAATTTGATGCTTCCAGAATCGTCTCGCTGAATGGTGTTGATGACATCAGTTACGTTGTCGAAGATATCTGCATGGTTCGTTACGGCGACCGTCAACAAGTGGTTTATATCAAAGGAGTGGAGCCGGGTAAGGGATTCGAAGAGAAATTCAAGCCGCTCATGCTCAATGGCAGCAGCAATCTCGGGACAGACAGTGTGCCCTACGCTATTGTTGGTGCAGGAATATTTTATTCTCTTGGAATCAACATCAATGATTTCACAACGCCGCTGACATTCTACAGCCCGAAAAGAACGTCGGCTGCATCGGCCGATATTTCGTCGTCGTTCCGCTCCAGAAGCGCCATTGCAGGAGGCATGTTTTCGGTTCAGCAGGAGTTTGACGAAAAATATATAATTGTTCCGCTTTCACTCGCACGTGACCTGCTGGAGTACGAAACCATTTCCACAGCCATTGAAATTAGCATCAGCGATGAAAGTCTGATTCCCGGAATCGAAGACGAGGTGCAGGATATGGTAGGTGACAGATACAATGTTAAAAACAGAATGGAACAGGAAGAAGCATTGTACAAAATCATGAAAAGCGAAAAGCTTATTGTGTTTCTTATCCTTGCGCTCATTCTGCTAATCACGTCATTCACCATCATCTCAACACTGACACTTGAAATTCTGAGCAAGCAAAAAGACCTCTCAACGCTTTATGCATTGGGCGCAGGAGTTCCGAAAATCAGACGTGTTATAGTTGCGCATGGCTTTATCATTTGTCTGACCGGAATGCTCGTTGGATTTGGAATCAGTATAATCGTTATTGTACTGCAGCAAAACTTTGGCCTGGTGCGGTTTGCAGGAGGAGATACCTTTATCAGTGATATTTATCCGGTTAAAATAATATGGACCGATTTCGTTTATGTGTTTTTTACAGTTCTCGCAATAGCAGCGCTGATATCGCGCATACCAATCCGTCGCATCAACGCAGGATGGTTTAGTTTCCGATATTAAATCAGCTTTTCAGCACCAACGACGATCCCATATCCTCTCTGCGGTCGGACGATGGGATATCGTTGCGCTTGTCACAATATTCCATCGTTCGAAGTACTGCAAAGCAGTATAAATTCCACAAAGAATATGGAATCGTTGTGACATCAAGAAACGGCTCCTTCATAACAGCTGATAATAATCACCTGCTGATACGGTTCGTTCTCAGCAAAAATCCGTAATTTTGGGCTGCCATTATAAATGCCATTCAAAATGAAATATTCACTCCTTATTGCTATCATGATCATGATGACTCATACAGCCAAAAGCCAGCAGGAAGCCCGTCTTCTTCGTTTCCCTGCAGTCAGCAGCAGCTCCATCGTTTTCACCTATGCCGGTGATCTTTACGCTGTCGGTAAAACTGGCGGCGTCGCGCGTCGCATCACTTCGGGCGACGGCTACGAAATGTTCCCCAGATTTTCTCCAGATGGAAAATGGATTGCATTTACCGGCCAGTATGATGGCAACACTGAAGTTTATCTGATTCCTGCCGACGGTGGAATTCCAAAACGCCTGACACACACAGCCACACTTGGAAGGGACGATATTTCGGATCGCATGGGTCCCAATAATATTGTAATGGGCTGGACTCCCGACGGAAAGAAAATCATATATCGTTCACGCGGAACTTCCTTCAACGATTTTGTCGGAAAACTATATGCAGTATCTGTTGACGGCGGACTATCAGAAGAACTCCCCCTCTCCACCGGCGGATTCTGCAGCTACAATAGCGATGGCAGCAAGCTCGCTTTCAATCGCGTTTTTCGTGAATTCCGCACATGGAAATATTACAAAGGTGGGATGGCCGATGATATACGCATCTTCGATTATAAAACAAAATCAATCGAAAAAATAACCGATACACAGGCACAGGATATCATGCCCATGTGGATTGGCAATGAAATTTATTTTATTTCGGATCGTGACCGCACCATGAATCTTTTCTGCTACAATACTGAAAGCAAGACTACATCTAAGGTTACAACATACTCTGAATTTGACATCAAATTTCCTTCGCACAACAATGGTGAAATCGTTTTTGAAAACGGAGGCTATATCTATCTTTTCAGTGCTTCAACCAAGAAAGCCGAAAAAGTAAAAATTCTGATTTCAAACGACATGGCCTACAGTCGCGACTTTCTGGCCGATGCTTCGAAAAATATTCAGATGGTAAGTCCTGCTCCAGGCGGAGAACGGCTCGTGGTGAGTGCCCGCGGCGAAGTATTTTCCGTTCCTGTGAAAAGCGGAGTTACCCGAAATCTCACAAAAAAATCTTCATCGCATGACCGCAACGCCGTCTGGTCGCCCGATGGAAAGACCATTGCATATATAAGCGATCGCAGCGGTGAGTTTGAAATCTGGACGATTGCACAGGATGGAAGTTCAGACCCAGTGCAGATTACAAAAAAAGCCGACACATATTATTTCTCTCTTGAGTGGTCACCGGATAGCAAAAAAATACTTTTCAGCGACAAAAAACTGCGTCTTCGTTATGTAGATGTTGAAACAAAAAAAATTACAGAAGTCGCATCAACAGGCGTGTGGGAATACACTGATTTTGCATGGAGTCCTGACAGTAAGTGGATCGTTTTTACTGAGCCCCAAAAATCGGGCATGAACCAAATTATGCTCTATGAGCTGGCTTCAGGTAAGAAAACTGCAGTCACCGATACCTGGTACGAATCATACAATGCGCAATTCAGTCGTGACGGGAAATTTCTCGTTTTCATCAGCGATCGTGATTTCAATCCTATTTATAGTCAGACGGAATGGAATACGGCCTATACAAATATGGGGCGCATTTATCTTGTGCCATTGGACGCTAAAACACTGAACCCGCTTGCGCCAAAGAATGATGAAGTTGCATTGGAACCTGAAAAGAAAGATGACCCGAAACCCGCTGATGGAGCTATTCCAAATATTGTTGTAACAACCGAGGGCATTCAGGATCGCATTGTTTCATTACCTATTGAGTCATGCAATTATTACGGAGTAGAAATGACCGGCGACGACGTTTACTACGTGAAAAGTGCAACAGGCGATGAGAAAAGTCAACTCATGCTTTACAGTATAGAAGATTCAAAAGAAACTACTATTGGCGAATTCAATGGTTTTCAGATTACTGGCAACAGCAAGAAAATGTTGGTTCGCAGGGATAGAGTTTATTATATCATCGATCTGCCAAAAGCTGAAGTGAAGCCGGAAAAGAGCGTGTCGTTCGATCAGTTGAAAACCACGGTCAACCGTCAGGAAGAATGGTCTCAGATTTATTTTGAGGTCTACCGCCAGATGCGGGATTTCTTTTATGTTGAAAACATGCAGGGCGTAAACTGGGATGCCATGCGCGATAAATACGCTGCATTGCTGCCTTATGTTAATAATCGTCACGACCTGAATTATATTATTGGTGAATTAATCGGCGAACTGAATGTAGGACATGCTTACATCAGCGGTGGAGACCGGCCAATGCCAACGCGCGTAAACACTGGGCTTCTGGGCGCTGTAATCGCTTCGGATCCCTCCGGTTTTTTCAAAATATCGTCTGTATTGAAAGGGGCAAACTGGAGCAAACAATTGCGCAGCCCACTCACCGAGCACGGTGTGAATGTGAAAGAAGGAGAATATATTATCGCCATTGATGGTGTAAGAACAAATACTGTAAATAATGTATACGCGCTGCTTGCAGGCAAAGCCGATATACAGGTCGAAATGCTTGTAAACAGCAAGCCATCAGCTGATGGTGCCCGAAAAGTTATTGTTGTTCCGCTGGCATCTGAAGCATCACTCTATTACTACAACTGGGTGCAGCACAATGTGGAACTTGTTGATAAAGCAACCAACGGAGAAGTAGGATACATCCACGTTCCAGACATGAGCGTTGAAGGGCTGAATGAATTTGTGAAATATTTTTACCCGCAGCTGAACAAAAAAGCACTGATCATTGATGATCGTGGAAACGGCGGCGGCAATGTTTCTCCAATGATTATGGAACGACTAATGCGTGTTCCGACACGCGCCAATATGGCCCGCAACGTGACCATCCCCGGACAGACTCCAACCAAAATCATGCTGGGCCCAAAAGTGCTTTTACTCAATCAGTATTCAGCATCCGACGGAGACTTATTTCCTTATGCGTTTAAAAAACATCAGTTGGGTAAAACCATTGGAGTCCGCAGCTGGGGCGGTGTTGTGGGTATTCGCGGTTCATTGCCATTTATAGATGGCACTGTGCTGAACAAGCCCGAATTTGCAAGCTACTCCATCGATGAAAGCAAATGGATCATTGAAGGCTATGGCGTAGAGCCGGATATAATTATTGACAACGATCCGTATCAGGAATTTTCCGGCACCGACACACAGCTTCTGAAAGCTATTGAAGTCATTAAAGAAGAATTGAAAAATTACAAACCAATTCCTGAAATTCCCGAAGGGCCCGATAAATCAAAATAAGCTGGCAGCTTTTACGTTATAGTAGCAACAAAAATCTGAAAGCAATGCTAAAAAAATTCCGGGATAATATATTCCATAAGGCACTAAGTCGTCGCAAGGCGGCTGTGAAGAGGATTGTTGCCAACAAAAGTTTTGAGGAATCCGGAACTTTTCTTTTGTTGTTCGATTGTACAACTGAAGAAAAATACAACGAATTCACACGCATTCAATCGATGTTGCAGTTGCAGAAAAAAAAGGTGCATGCCATCGGGTTTCACGGAATGCCTGCAACACCAGCATGGTGCAATAAATCGCTGCATGTGGCTTTCGTCGGGAAGAACGATATGAGTAAATCAGGTATTCCTTCCGATGCGCTTGTTGATGAATTTCTGAGTATTCCGGTTGACACTTTGATTGACCTGACGTATTGCATGCAACCGGTTTTTCATTGGATCATTGTGCTTTCGGCAGCCAGGCTAAAAATTGGTGCCTGCGAGAAAAAAAATCAACAAATTTTTGATTTAGCGATTGAAGTCTTGCCAGGACACTCGCAGGAAGAGATGTTTTCGCTGGCAATTCATTTCCAGAATATGTTTCAAAAAAAGCAAATATGAAATTTTCAGTACAAGGATGTGGAGTGGCGCTCGTCACACCGTTTGATGAACAGGGAGCTATAGATTTCAAAAGCATGATCAGACTTGTTGATCATGTGGTTGATGGCGGTGTGGATTACATTGTGCTTTTCGGCACTACCGGCGAGTCTCCAACTGTTTCGCTGCAGGAAAAACAAGAAGCCTTGCAGTTGGTTTCCAAACATCTGAACGGCAAAGTACCCATTGTAATTGGCTTTGGGAGCAACAACACAACAAAGCTCATCGAAGAAATGAACCTCTTCGATTTCACCGGGGCATCGGCTTTGCTTTCGGTAATGCCGTATTACAACAAGCCAAATCAGGACGGGATGTACATGCATTACAAAATGATTGCAGAACATGCACCCATTCCTGTTGTTCTGTACAATGTTCCGGGCCGCACGGTGGTGAACATGGAACCTGAAACAACCCTGCGTATTGCCAGAGATTGTCCGAACGTTATGGCAATCAAAGAGGCCACAGACAATATGGACCAGGTGATGGATCTGCTATACGAAAAACCCGCATCGCTCGAAGTGGTTGCAGGAGACGATGCACTCGCCCTGCCTATTATTTCAATGGGCGCATGTGGAGTAATTTCTGTAATTGCAAATGCATATCCGAAAGAATTTTCGAAAATGGTGCATGCAACCATGAATGGCAATATGGAAGAAGCCAGAAAATATCATTATCTGATTCTTCCAATCATGCACACTTTGCTGAAAATGGGCAACCCGAGCGGCATTAAAGCGGTTCTGCATATTAAAGGATTGATTCAGCATGTTTTCAGACTCCCCGTTCATCCGGTGAATGAAGCCAAATTTGCAGAGATTTCCAAAGTTGTTGAGCAGACAGAAAAAAACTGCAGGCAGGCAACTTTGTAGAGAAATCGATGTCTTTAGAAAAACATTACCCCCATGAAATTGGTATTTTCAATTTTACTGCTATCGCTGTCTATTTCAATTTTCTCTCAGACGCAGATACAGCAGGCAACGCAGATTTTACAGGACAGAGGTGAGATCGTTATCAGATTCAATGTCGCAACAAAAGATCAGATCAACAATGACCTGACAAAAATCATGTCCATCGACAACGTGAAACCGTCTCACGATGGCGGTTTTGACGTGATCGCGTATGCGAATGCTCGAGAGTTTCAGACTTTTCTGACAAGAAATATTCCGTATCAAATTATACCAAAAGACGCTTCCAAAGCGCTGACTATGGCAACAACAGTGGCTCAGATGGCTACCTGGGATAAATATCCAACCTACAGCGTTTACGAACAAATGATGGCCAGTTTTGCCAGCACTTATCCGACGCTTTGCAACATTGATACAATAATGGCTTCAACGCCTTCGGGTAATTATAAAATTCTTGTTGCAAGAATTTCAGATAATGTCAATACCGCTGAAAACGAGCCTCAGTTCCTCTATTCATCATCGATGCACGGCGATGAGACAACAGGATTTTACCTCATGCTTCGCATGATTGAATATCTGCTCTCCAATTATGGCTCTGTTTCACAGGTTACAAGTCTGGTGAGTGGTGCCGAAATCTGGATTTGTCCAATGGCCAATCCCGAAGGAACTTATTATAATTCATCGCCTGTAGGATCAACCATCGCCAATTCCATTCGGGGAAACTTATCCGGCGTTGACCTTAACCGTAATTATAAAGATCCGGTTGACGGCGATCATCCCGATGGAAATGCATGGCAACCCGAAACACAAGCATTCATGACCTTTGCCGACAATCATCATTTCAATATGGGCGGCAATTTTCACGGTGGCGCTGAAGTAATGAATTACCCGTGGGACAACTGGACGACAGCAAGCAATCCAAATGCTGATGCCCCATGGTGGGAAAGAGTTTGCACCGATTATGTTACCACTGCACGGGCCATTACATCCGGATACATGACCGACACTTTTGGTGATGGCGTTACCGAAGGCGGCGACTGGTATCTGGTTGCCGGTGGCCGACAGGACTATATGAATTACTTCCATCAATGTCGCGAAGCTACCATTGAACTCGATGGTGTAAAAACGACGGAAACTGAGAACCTGAATGGCATGTGGAACACCAATTACCAGTCACTTCTCGATTATATGGAAGAAAGTTTGTACGGAATTCGCGGCCTGATAACTGATTCATGCTCCGGTATGCCCATTCGCGCAAAAGTTTTCGCCAACAGTTACGATCAGGCCAACGATAGTTCTCATGTATATTCCGCGCTGCCAGTCGGCAATTATCACAAATACGTAAATACCGGAACCTACAGTATCACTTATTCGGCACCAGGCTATACTTCCAAAACAATTACGAATATAGCGGTAACCAATGGAACTGCAACAACACGCAACGTTGTACTGGTGCCACTTACACCTGTAGCCAATTTCGCAGCTGATGTTACTTCAACCTGCACAGGGATGGTTCAGTTTTCCAATACAGGAACCTATCCTGCTGGTTGTTCATTCCTTTGGAGTTTCGGTGACGGACAAACCTCGACACTCGAAAATCCGCAACACGCCTATGCTTCAAATGGCACCTTTACTGTACAGCTCACAATTAACGCCTGTGCAGGCAGTGACAGCGAAACAAAGTCATCGTACGTTTCCGTAAATATGCCAACAGCACCTACTGCCACCGGTGCTACGCGTTGCGGAAGTGGATCGGTTGCATTATCAGCTGCTGGCGGCAGCACACTGAATTGGTACACCTCAGCCATCGGCGGAACTGCTGTTGGCACAGGAACCACTTTCAATACTCCATCAATCAGTACCACCACAACTTATTATGTAGCTTCGGAATCTGTGACAATTGGTGCGGCCCAGCATACGGGCATGACTGATAATACTGGCGGTGGACAGTATTTTACCAGCACAAATGCTTATCGTTACATGATTTTTGATGTCATGCAGCCCATCCGCCTCGAATCGGTGAAAGTGTATGTAAACACTGTTGGCTCACGGACAATTTATTTGCAAAACAGTGCGGGCACTACGCTTGACTCGGTTGTTGTGAATATTCCAACTGCTCAAAATCCATATCTCGTTACACTCGATTTTGACATTCCCGTTGGTACCGGTTACAGACTTGGCCTCAAAACAGGAACAGGAAACAATTTGTACATCGGCAGCAATCCATCGTACCCATACACCATTGCAAACACTATTTCAATCACAGGTAACAATCAGAATCAATCTTATTTCTATTTTTTCTTCGACTGGATAGTGAAGACAAACGAAACCTGTTCGAGCGCGCGCACAGCAGCAACAGCCACCATTTACCAACAACCGGTTGCATCGTTCTCAGCCATTGTAAACGGGAATTCAGCTGACTTTACAAGCACGTCAACCAATGCAGTTGCGTATTCATGGAATTTCGGCGACGGACAAACATCGACAATGCAAAACCCGGATCACATATATGCATCGACCGGAACATACATTGTTACGTTGATCGTAACCGGGACAGGCAGCTGTTCGCCGGATACCACCACGCAGCAGATTATTATAAGTAATGCACCTTATTCCGATTTTTCAGCTTCGCAATTCTGCGTAGGAAGCACAACATTGTTCAGCGATCAATCATCGGTTGCTACCGGATCAATCACAAGCTGGGCCTGGGATTTCGGAGATGGCAGTGCAACTTCAACAACACAGAATCCTGCGCATACCTATGCCGATTCGGGTTTGTTTAACGTAACACTCATTGTAGTTTCCAACCTTGGTTTTTCCGATACAAGTTCTCAGCAAATTTATATCGAGTCTCGCCCCACAGCGGCATTTGATGTAGTGACAGGAGCTCCGGCACAAACGACCGCTTTTACGGATCAATCCGATGGAAATGGAAGTACTTTAGCAAACTGGATCTGGAATTTCGGCGATGGTTCGACATCGGTGCAACAAAATCCGGATCATGTTTACAGCGGCGATGGGACCTACTGGGTCACGCTGATTGTCTCCAACGGATGCGGCAGCGACACCATCATGCAGCAGGTTGTAATTATTCCCGACGGTATTTCAGAAGCAGAAAATCACATAAAGCTTTTCCCGAATCCGGTGCAGGATGATTTCATCACACTTGAATTTACTACACACACAAGCGAAACATACCAGATCCGTATTTTCGGAACAGATGGAAAGCTGAATACAACACAAACATTCGAAGCAACATCAGGTGAAAATCGTTGCATAATGAATCTTGAATATTTGTCCAAAGGTGTGTATTGGATTGAGCTTTCATCGGGATCAACAGTTCATCGGATTCAGTTTGTAAAATAATTCTGCCATATGCGATACGGCGTTCATCTTTGCTACGATGGTACTGATTATGCAGGCTGGCAGCGGCAAATAAACGCCATGAGTATTCAACAGGAACTCGAAGAAAAACTTTCGATTCTCTTGAAAACTGAAACAGCTGTAACTGGCTGCGGGCGGACGGATACGGGTGTTCACGCATTCAATTTTTTTGCACATTTCGATAGCGAACCCATTGCAAACACCGAAGAAATTGTTTATCACTGGAATGCAATGATAAATTCAGGCATTCATGTGTTCAATTTGTTTGCTGCTCCCGACGATTGGAATGCACGCTTTTCAGCAACAAAAAGAACATACCGCTACATTATGCTAAAGCGCAGGAATCCCTTTCTATCACGCTTCGCATACATGGTCCCCTATCCGCTTGATATGGATAAAATGCAAAAAGCTGCGTCAGCATTAGTCGGCACACATGACTTTACTTCGTTTGCAAAATTGCATGGCGGACAGAACAACGGAATTTGCAATGTGCAATCTGCAGAAATTATTGTCAGGGATGATATGATTGTTTTTGAAATCAGCGCAGACCGATTTATACGCAACATGGTCAGAGCCATCACCGGCACCCTGCTCGACATCGGCCGAGGACGAATTTCTTCAGAAAGCATCGGTGAAATATTACACTCGCTTGACCGCAGTCAGGCGGGCGCATCTGTTCCCGCACATGGCTTGTTTCTTTCTGAAGTTCATTATGAAAACAATCCGGAAATTCCGGAAAACAGAAAGCCGTTCTTCTGATAAATCCGGACCGCTTTTTCTTCCGCGAATCAGCGCTTATTTACGCTAAAATAATCTTCTTCCCCTCAGCAGGTCTGATTGACGCTAACCCGCCAGCATCAGTCACTGCCGTGACATGATGGGCGGACAAGTGAGAATCACCCTTCATCTGCGAGGAAGGCTCATTCAGTGGACAATGGCGCGCGGAGGAGAGTTTAGTCCGACGAAGGCGGACCAGAGACGCAGAGAAGTGATGCAACGGAGGTATCATGGTGCGAAAATATCTTAAAGCGCCTTTTTACTTTACGAACCTGATAAACTTTCAACTATTGAGTTCCCGGTCACTGATAGAGATACAGCTATTGAGACTCAACCGGTATCTACTGAAAAACCGCAACAGCCTGTCTAAATACATTGGGCGCGCGTCTCCCGACGCGTGACCACTTGTCCTATCTCTTCCGCTGTCGCAAATTTTTAATCCGTGACAGTATAAACTAAACAAACTAAAACGAAACATCTATTATTCCCATAGCAGGCGGCTCAGTCCTCCGCCATGCTTCCCTTCGTCGGGCTCAGGGCAGGCTTCAGCTCAGCACAAGGCTGGCGGAATATTCATCATTCCTTAGTCGCTTCGACTAACAACCAACAAAATTTTATTCATTATGATTTTTTGTATTTTTGTGGGAGAACGTGAAATTACGACATGGAAATACGAAAAAACAAAATGAAGATAACTGATAATTGACTTTAAAAATACCCCAATATGAAAAAGGGCAACGAAATAAAAATATTTGAGGACAAAAAGGTTAGAACCCTTTGGGATGCGGAACATGAAAAATGGTATTTGTCAATTGTGGATGTTATTGCTGTTTTGACTGATAGCCCTAACCCTCAGGTGTATTGGCGTGTGTTAAAAAAGAGACTCAAAGACGAGGGAAATGAAACCGTTACAAATTGTAACGGTTTGAAAATGTCGGCCCCTGACGGCAAAATGAGATTGACCGATGTAGCTGATACCGAACAGCTTTTCCGGTTAATACAATCAATCCCATCACCAAAAGCAGAACCTTTTAAACAGTGGCTTGCTCAGATAGCTGCAGAGCGACTGGACGAGATGCAAGACCCTGAGCTCAGCATTGACAGAGCATTGGAGCAATATTTGAATTTGGGCTATTCGGAAAACTGGATTAACCAACGACTTAAAAGCATTGAGATTCGTAAGGAACTCACCAATGAATGGAAAAAACGTGGACTTACAGAAGGCGTTCAGTTTGCTGCCCTTACGGATATTATCACAAAAGCATGGGCAGATAAAACCACCAAAGAATATAAAATTCTGAAAGGTTTGAAAAAGGAAAACCTGCGAGACAACATGACCAATACCGAATTGATTTTAAACATGCTGGCCGAAGCTTCAACCAAAGACATCTCAGAAGCGGTGCAGCCCAAAGATTTTGAAGAAAGCAGGGAAGTGGCAAAGCAAGGTGGCAACGTTGCTAAAGTGGCAAAAAAGGAGTTGGAAGCCAAAACAGGTAAAAAAGTTGTGAGTGCATTAAATGCAAAATCCACATTGGGCTTGCCGGATAAAAACAAAAAAAAGAAGTGATTGTTTTTATCAATTTGGTTCATTTGCCTGAAGTCAGCGAAAGCGGCATCGGCATCATGCTCAAAGTTGACATGACGCGGAATGTAGTGGAGTGAGGGGTGCGAAAAATCTGAGTTTGCAATATTGCTTTTCATCCCATAGCAGGCAGCTTAGTCCTCCGCCATGCTTCCATTCGTCGGGCTCTGGGCAGGCTTCAGGCTCAGCACAAGGCTGGCTGATTATACCAATTTGAAATACATGATAGTCCAAAAGAATATTATGTATTTCATTAATTGGTAAATGCCGACAGAATTATTTGGACTACAATATAATTCTCGTCGGTATTATTCATCATTCCTGAGTCGCTTCGATTAACAGCCAACAAAATTTTATTCATTATGATTTTTTTGTATTTTTGTGAGGGTACGATGAATATAACGCTAAGACGTTATGGGCAACCCTAAAGAGACGACGACAATGGATAAATATCTTCAAGACTTATTAGAAAGAATGGCTGACCGTTCAGACGATATGGTTGATATGCCAAGTGGCGGACGGCAATCAAACCCTGATGCTACTTTTAAAAAAGCAAATGATGAAGCAAGACAAATCAACAATCTTGAATACATTGAACAATTAAAGGCATTTATTGAGAAAACTAATAATGAAGATTTAAAAAAGAATGCATACAATGTCCTATTCTATATTTACTCAAACACAGGTGAAGCAAGAATATTGACATATTGTATAGACAGACTAGCAACTGAGAAAAAAGAATGGACGTTGTATACAATTTTATGGAACATCGAATGCTTAAAAAATAAAATTCCAAGTGATATAAACATTGATAATATTCTTGCACTTACGACTTATAAAAAGCATTTAGTCAGAGACGGTGCAATAAATTGTTTGAAGAATGCAGACAATTCAAAAGCCGAAGATAAATTAATAGAAATCATTACGACAAGCACAGACCATTATCAATTGACCTATGCAAACGCCACTATCGGAACTATTGGGACATCTAAGAGTATACAACATCTCTTGAAATTGGTTGAAAATAAAAAACAAGATGTTGCAGCTACTGCACTTGGAGCTGTTCTCAAATTATCAGACAAGACGTTATTAACTTTGTTTATAGAAAATCTCGAAAAAGGAAAGTTGAAGTATCTTGGACTTGAAGGAGTAGTAAAGTATGGCGACAAAAATGTAGTTCCATTTGTTGAAAAACGAGTTAAAGAACTTGTAGCCAAAAAGCGAATAATTCAATTTATCCTTTCTAAAAACAATACAGAGTTGACAGTAGCTATGAATTTTCTTGCTGAATATTCGAAAGAAATTGAGAGCATAAGAAAATTATACAATACTCTCATGACAGTTAAATGGGAACTTTTGTGGGACACCGAAAAACAATGGCTAAATGACAATAGAAACCGATTTGAATAAAAGGGCAGCCCATAACAGCTGCTTTTATAAAATTAAAGTTTATCTGACAACATAAAAATGTATTTGGTTTTCGGAAAACGGAAACGCATAAACTTCCTTTCATAATTCCAGAAATAATTGCAAGATATTTTTGATTTGTTGTCTTTTCCCAACATTAACAGTTGATTTTTAACTTAATGATGGAAATTCCCGACATTTTTATACCGTCAAAACGGCCATGATGGTAGCCGGTTCTGGACGATAGTGATCTTTGGTTGTATCCGTATTTTACTGGAAAATATTTTCCCGCTGCACGCTTTATAATGGAAATTATTTTCCCGTTTTACACTTTATAGCGGAAAATATTTAAGAAAAGCATCGAAAATTGCTTTTATAATGGAAAATATTTTCCAAAAAGGTTGTTTTAGTGGAAATTATTTGAGAAAAGCAACTGAAAACTCTTTTATAGTGGAGAAAATTTGCACAAGGAAATACAACCTGCATTATTCAATTGAAAGCAGCAGGTAAACTGATGCAATTACACAAACCTGCAAAATCATCCATTTCACCGTCAAATAATTCCAAATCAAACACATTATAAAAGCATTCGTGTATTTATTAATATAATACAAATATTCGCAACCAATTATTTTTAAATTTGTCTGTTAATAAAATACATGATTATGGGGTACAGATATATTTTTCTATTTCTGTTTATTTCAGTTTTTGCTGCCGGAGTAAATGCACAAAACTCTTCAGTAATCAAGCTTCAACAATCATCACAGATTTTACAGGACAGAGGGGAAATCGTCCTGAGATTTCATGTGGCAACAAAAGATCAGATTAATAACGACCTGACGCGCATTATGTCCATCGACAATGTGAAACCTGCGGCTGCAGGCGGATTTGATGTGATTGCCTACGCCAATGCACAGGAATTTCAAACATTTCTGACGAGAAATATTCCGTATGAAATCATTCCAAAAGACGCACCCAAAGCACTGACGATGGCTACCACCGTGGCTCAGATGGCTACGTGGGATCGCTATCCGACCTATAGTGTTTACGAACAAATGATGGCCGATTTTGCCAGCACTTATCCGACACTTTGTGACATAGATACGATATTGGCTCCAACCCCTTCGGGCAATTATAAAATTCTGGTGGCACGAATTTCAGACAATGTCAATACCGCTGAAAACGAGCCTCAATTCCTCTATTCATCGTCGATGCACGGAGATGAAACAACTGGATATTATCTCATGTTGCGGATGATTAATTATTTGCTGAGCAATTATGGCTCAATTTCGCAGGTAAGCAACCTGGTGAATGGCGCTGAAATATGGATTTGTCCCCTCGCCAATCCCGAAGGGACGTATTATCTTTCATCGCCGGTTGGCTCTACAATTGCCAACTCCAGAAGAAACAACCTGTCCAATGTCGATCTCAATAGAAATTATAAAGATCCTCTGGATGGCGATCATCCAGATGGAAATGCATGGCAGCCCGAAACACAGGCCTTCATGACTTTTGCAGACAATCATCATTTCAACATGGCCGGCAATTTTCACGGTGGCGCAGAAGTCATGAATTATCCGTGGGATACCTGGACGACCGCTGGCAATCCGAATGCCGATGCGGCATGGTGGGAACGCGTTTGCACCAATTATGTCACTACCGCCCGCACAGTTACTGCAGGATACATGACAGATACCTACAGCGATGGCGTTACCGAAGGCGGCGACTGGTATGTGATTACAGGCGGCCGGCAGGATTACATGAATTATTTTCATCAATGCCGCGAAGTAACTATTGAACTTGATGATATTAAAACCACAGCTACCGAAAATCTGAACGGCATGTGGAATACGAATTATCAGGCGCTGATGAATTATATGACGGAATCTCTTTATGGAATTCGCGGCATTATAACCGATTCGTGCACCGGACAACCCATCAGAGCCAGGGTTTTTGCGAACAGTTATGACCAGGCCAACGACAGCTCGCATGTTTATTCTGCGCTGCCTGTTGGAAATTATCACAAGTATGTAAACACTGGAACTTATAGTCTCACCTTTTCCGCTCCGGGCTACAATTCAAAAACGATCAACAATATTTCGGTCACCAACGGAACAGCAACAGTTGTCAACGTTGCCCTTGTGCAGCCCGCTCCTGAGGCTAATTATTCAGCCAACGTCACATCAACCTGTAATGGCAATGTTCAATTTACAAACTCAGGAACCTACGCATCAGGTAGTACTTTTCTATGGAATTTCGGAGACGGACAAACTTCGACTCTTGAAAACCCCGATCACACCTACGCTTCAAATGGAACTTACACCGTGCAGCTCACCATTACTGCTTGTGCGGGCAGCGACAGTGAAATAAAAATATCTTACATCACCGTGAACATGCCGGCCGCACCCGTGGCTACCGGAGCTACAGTATGTGAAAGCGGAACTGCCACGTTAACTGCTTCGGGAACCAATACTCTTAACTGGTTTTCTGCGGCTACCGGTGGAACTTTGCTGGGAACAGGCACCACATATACAACTCCCAGTATAAGCAGTACGACAACCTATTATGTTGAAAACAATATTCCGGCAACGCCCACCAACGTAGGACCCGCAGTGGGCGGCGCTTCGCGTAATGTTGCAGCCATTGAATATTTTGATGTGTACGAACCCATGACACTGATTTCGGTGCAGGCTATGGCTGCAACTGCAGGGTCGAAAACCATTACATTGCTTGACAATACCGGTGCTACGGTTTACACTTCAAACGTAAACGTCAATACAACCACCACAACTGTTACACTCAACTGGCTTATACAGCCCGGTACCGGATATCAGCTGCTGACCCCGGCCAATTCAACACTGTACCGGATTTATACAGGAACAGCCTATCCATACACAGCAGCTGGATTGTGTGCAATCACAGGTTGCGACATCGGTTCCGATTACTTTTATTCATGGTTTAACTGGACCGTGAAAGGCGCCGGATGCAGCAGTGCAAGAATTCCGGTTACAGCTACTGTGCAGACTGAATCTACACCAACATTTACAGCCCTGGGGCCCTATTGCGTAGGTGGGACGCCGGCGACTTTGGCGACAACATCGACGAATAGCATCTCAGGAACATGGTCGCCTGCTACAATCAGCACTGCAAGCGCCGGAACAAATACTTACACATTTACGCCCACAGCCGGACAATGCGCTACTACAGCAAATTTAAATATTGTTGTCACCGATAATATTACTCCAACATTTGCTGCGATCGGCCCCTACTGCGTCGATGCAACACCTGCAACATTGCCGTTATCATCGACCAATGGAATTGCCGGAACCTGGAGTCCCGCTACAATCAGCACTGCAAGCGCCGGAACGACAACTTACACCTTTACTCCTTCGGCAGGCCAATGTGCCACAACTGCCAGTTTGGAGATTGTCACCAATGATTTTACAATACCATCCTTTACTGCACTTGGACCTTATTGCGAAGGGGACACACCGGGTATATTATCCACCACATCGGGCAACGGGATCACCGGAACCTGGAGCCCAGCTGTTATCAGCACTGCAACGGTTGGAACATCTGCGTATCATTTCACACCAACAGCCGGACAGTGCGCTTCCAACACAAGCATGAATATCGATGTTACAGAAGGAGTTGAACCAACCTTCACACAACTGGGACCTTATTGCGTTGGCGCCACGCCCGGATCCATGCCATCAACATCGGTCAATGGTATTTCCGGAACTTGGAGTCCTGCTACAATCAGCACTGTGAGTGCCGGAACGAACACTTACACTTTCACACCCAATGCAGGCCAATGTGGAACAATAGCCACTATGAGCGTTGAAACAGGCACCAACATCAATGCGACTTTTAATTCATTTGGACCTTATTGCGTTGGAGCCACGCCTTCTGTTCTTCCGACAAATTCAATAAACGGAATTACGGGAGTATGGAGCCCCGCTACGATCAGCACTGCAAGCGAGGGAACAACAACATACACTTTTACACCTGATGGTGGACAATGTGCCGGAATTTATACAACCGATATAACTGTTGCGACAGAAATTACACCATTATTTGCTGCAGTCGGCCCATACTGCGTCGATGCATCACCTGCAACATTGCCGTTGTTATCGACCAATGGAATTACCGGAACATGGAGTCCCGCTACAATCAGCACTGCAAGCGCCGGAACGACAATATACACGTTTACTCCAACTGGAGGACAATGCGCTATTGCTGTAAATATGAGCATTTCGGTTAACGACAATATTACACCAACATTCACAACACCTGGACCCTACTGCGTTGGCGCAACACCAGCCACGCTAGCAACAACATCCGGGAATGGCGTAAATGGCTCCTGGAGCCCATCTTCAATAAGTACTGCTTCTGGCGGAACAACAACTTATTATTTCACACCAACCGCAGGACAATGTGCCACCAACACAAACATCAGCATTGAAGTCGATGAAAATATTGTTCCTGCATTTACAATGACGAATTTCTATTGTGTCGGAGCCACGCCTGCATCACTCTCGCCCACATCAACAACCGGAATCACAGGTACATGGAGTCCATCTACAATCAGCACTGCAAGCACCGGAACAACAAGTTATACTTTTACTCCAAATGCAGGACAGTGCGCGGAATCGTATTCGACAAACATTGTTGTGGACAACAGTATCAATGCAACGTTTAATACTTTTGGGCCCTACTGCACAGGAGAAACACCTGCAACTTTGCCCACGATTTCAAATAATGGAATAACCGGCACCTGGAGCCCGTCTTCGATTAATACTGCCATTGTCGGCACTGTAACGTACACCTTTACTCCAGATGCAGGCCAATGTGCCGGATCTTTCACAATGAATGTTACAATCACATCCGGGACCACGCCGCCCTTCAGTATCCTTGGGCCATATTGCCTCGGCAGCACACCCGGGACACTACCAACTACGGCTCTGAATGGCGTCAGTGGAAGCTGGAATCCAGCAATCATAAACACCTCCGTGGTCGGAACAACGATTTACACTTTTACACCAAACCCCGGGCAATGCGCTACCAATGCCACTTTGAGCATCACCGTGAATCCTGAATACTCTTTTTCTGAATCTCACAGCATCTGCAGTGGAAACAGCTACACCTGGCATGGAAACACATATTCAGCATCGGGCACTTATACCGTAAATCATCCTTCAATACATGGCTGTGATTCAACATACACGCTGTACCTGACAATTAATCCTGAGTTCAGTTATACTGAAAATCACACAATTTGTCCGGGATCGAGCTACACCTGGCATGGGAACACCTATTCCAGCGCAGGTACATATTACGATAACTATACTTCCGCACTTGGCTGCGATAGTGTTTACGCGCTGAATCTCAGCATTGGTCAGGAATACGCATTTGCTGAAAACCATTCAATTTGTGCAGGAGAATCCTACATGTGGCATGGAGCGGCCTATTCAACAGCAGGCACCTACACAAAACCATATTCAACAATACATGGTTGCGACAGTACTTATACGCTGAATCTAAGTGTGAATCAACTTCCTGTGGTTTCACTCGGAAATGACACAACTATTTGCGCAGATGAGGAAACAATAACACTCGATGCTGGAAATACAGGCGCAACCTACATTTGGAGCGAAAATGGAGCCACTACTCAATCAATTCAATTCACTTGCACAGGATGCAATCCCGGCGTATATCCAATATGGGTAGCCGTTGACAATGGCTGTACTGCAAGCGACACAATCAATATCAATATACAATTGTGTGATATAATTGACGAAAGCGGAAACATTCTTTTATCGTTGTATCCGAATCCAACAGAAGGACTGGTTTACCTGAGTACAAACGGCATGTACAATGATGTACAAATCACACTCACACACGCGGACGGCAGGATCATTTATCAGGGACTTCTGCAAAATCTGAGTGGCAGTGCTGAACTGAAAGAATTTGATTTATCGCAGTACGCAGCAGGATTCTACTTCCTGCATATTTCATCTGATGTGCACTCGAAAACGATCAAAATTGTAAGGGATTAAAAACACCTCGCAGGGTTTAAAACACTGCAAGAGATACTGATTGGAATTTATCCGATTCAATACTTTTTTCCAACTTCGCCAATTGAAATTCTCTTGTTTGGCAAACAACAGAAATAGAATTATGAGTGCTCAAACACATCGAAATGGGTGTCCCAGCTCAAAATTGCATTATTATTTTTGTAAAAAAGGTCATGGCAATTGTTTTTATGCAACTCTGACTTCCGGAGGAAGTCGAATAGTAATAGCGTCCGGCGTAAGCCGGATGTGAATAGAAATAATAATAAACGGCCCTGCAGGGGCCGAATACAACGAAAACGACAACAAATAATTACAAACATTTATATTCGACAATAAACGTTTAATAACCGAATAAAGCAATTTCTGTAATCTATATTTGCATATCAAGTTAAAATCATATGGACAGATTTTCTCAAATTCTCTATCAGGTCGTATTTGGACCCAGACTAAGAGTGCCGGTCATAACAGCTCCAAACCGGGAGGTTTTTCATAAATATCTCGCTACGGTATTGCGAAATAAAAAATGTTTTGTGTATGCAATCAACGGTACAGCAGATCATGTGCACGTTTTATTTTCGTTGCATCCATCGGTCTCTTTATCGGACTTGATAAAGGATATGAAATTGTCAACATCATCATTTATCCGCACAAAAAAATTGTTCCCCATGTTTGATGGATGGCAGGAAGGGTATGGTGCATTTACTTATACATATTCAGCAAAAGAAAATCTAATCAGATATGTTTCAAATCAACAGGAACACCATAAGAAAATTAGCTTTTATGAGGAGCTGAAAAATCTCCTGATTGAAAATGAAATTGATTTTGATGAGCGGTATTTGATTTAATCTGACTTCATTTAATCTGGATTCGACCCCTTCAGGGTCGGCTTTGGCGTTTGCATATAACCCGACCTACGGTCGGGCTATTATTATTTGACCTGCGCTGCAGGTCGGGATTTTTACATGCAATTAATTAATCTATTGCTTTTGTCTAAAACAAATTTGAAAAACAAATTCAGGTGCCCTGGTAGCGAAGTCAGGTGAGGGTTACTGAACGGAATTTATCCGATTCAATACTTTTTCGTAAGTTTGAAAAAAATTACAATGAAAAAGGCGCTTCTACCTTTACTATTAATCGGCCTTCTCTCCTCTTGCAATGTTGCTAAAAATCCATCCAAGGCCCTTAAAAAACTGGAGTTTTTGCAAGGAAACTGGCAATACGAAGATCAGGGAGTGCATGTTATTGAGAAATGGAATTCCGCACCAGGAGCCATGAGTGGAACAAGTTTGCTTATCCTGAAAGGAGATACCGCTTTTCAGGAAAATATTAAAGTCAGCGAAGTGGATGGCAAGATGATGTATAAATCCACGATGGGCAAATATATTATTGAAGAACTGAAGACATTGCCATTAACTCGTTGCACTGCTCGAAGAGCAGTTTTTGGCAACATGAACCAGATGAATTCAGTTTATATTTGTTACAGTTTTAAACGCGGAAAACTTTTTGTTGAAATGCGCGATCTGGTTGACAATAAAGTGATACACGACAAATACGGACTTGAAAAAATAAACTGATGTCGATAGAAATAAAAGATATCCGGAAATCATTTGGACATTTGCAGGTGCTGAAAGGCATTGACTTGACCATTCAGAAAAATGAAATCATTTCCATTCTCGGCGCATCCGGAGCCGGAAAAACGACATTGCTGCACATCATGGGAACACTCGATAAACCCGACAGTGGCCAGATTCTTTACGATGGCATCGATGTATTCTCGCTGGGAGAGCGCAAACTCAATAACTTTCGCAATAAACATATTGGTTTTGTTTTTCAGTTTCATCATTTGTTACCTGAATTTACAGCACTCGAAAATGTTTGTATTCCTGCATATATTGGAGGAATGAATAAAAATGTGGCGGCTGAAAAAGCTGAAAAACTTTTAATTACACTGGGACTTCAGGATCGGATGACACATAAACCATCCGCATTGTCAGGCGGTGAGCAGCAAAGAGTAGCCGTAGCACGCGCTCTAATCAATGATCCAGATGTAATACTGGCCGATGAGCCCAGCGGCAACCTCGATTCAGACCATGCCCGCGAATTGCACGAGTTGTTTCTGAAACTGCGAAATGAAATGAATCAGACTTTTGTGATAATTACTCACAATCCAGATTTGGCGCAGCTTTCCGACCGTCAGATTCATATGCGCGATGGATACCTCGTTCAATAAAAAAATCTTTATTGCCGGTGGCAACGGGTTTATTGGTCAAGCACTCTCAAAAGAATTGCAATCGGCTGGCTATCACGTTACCGTGCTTTCGCGCTCGCAATATCAAAATAATCCGACTGAACTTTCGAAAATAATTGAAGGGGGTTTTGCCGTAATCAATCTGGCCGGAGCTACAATCAACAAGCGGTGGACCGCAAAATACAAAGCCGAAATTGTGAATAGCCGAGTACTTTCAGCCATAACAATTGCTAAAGCCATATCACTCTGCAAACTGCCACCTGAGCGCTTTATCAGCACTTCAGCTATAGGAATTTACGATACCGTTCATGTACACAATGAGCAAAGTGTTTTCTTCGCAAACGATTTTCTTGCAGAGGTCTGCTCAAGCTGGGAAGCTGCTGCAGGCAATGTTCCAGCGACTACAAAACGTACTATTATAAGATTAGCGGTGGTACTTGGAATGAATGGAGGCTTGCTGAAAAAGCTGAAACCATTATTTGCGCTATGTCTTGGAAGTCATATGGGAAGCGGCAAACAGCCATTTCCATTCATTCATATTTGTGATGTTTGTAGCGCCATTCTTCATATACTCTCGCAAGAAATGCCATCCAAAATATACAATCTGGTATCACCAAAAATGATTAGCAATAAGCAATTCACAAACGCATTTGCAAAAGCATTACACCGGCCTGCAATCCTTGCTGTGCCAGCTTTCATATTAAAATTTATGCTCGGCAAAAGATCGTCGTTGGTACTCGAAGGCCAAAAAGCAATCCCTGCAAACCTGCAGCAGGATGGTTTTGTATTCCGTTATGCAGATGTGACTGATGCTAGCTTCTGGGTAAAATAATCAGCTTGCCGAAGTATAATCTTCGACAAGCTGTAAGGATTTAAACCCGGCGCCTTTTTGTGGTGCTCGCTTTCTTGTCTTTCGTCCATGGCTTATCGTCGCCGAAAGATTTTTTCTTTCCACTGTAAGCTGGCTTGGCACTGTCAGTTGAACCATGTGTGTCAGGTTTCGAAAGGGTCACCTCAAGGGGTGTTCCATTGAAATCGGAACTGGCAAATGAACTCAACACATGACTTTCGAATTGTGTGTCAACTTCGAAGAATGAGAATTTTCGCAGAACGTCAATTTTCCCGATGGGAATATCACGACGACGGCAATAATCATTGATAAGACCAATCATGCGTGGAACTGAGAGTCCGTCTTTCTCGCCGACATTTATAAAGAAACGGCTATACGCCATTGAACGATCTCTTTTAGGCCTGTCTTCACGCGGACCTCTGTCATCACGGGGACCTCTGTCGTCGCGTGGACCTCTGTCATCGCGGCTGTCTCTGCGATCGCGGCCATCGCGGCTGTCACGGCTATCTCTGCGGTCACGTCCGTCGCGGCTATCGCGGCTATCGCGTCCGAATTTTCCGTCTCTCGACATGTCAACATTGGCATTGAGATCCGGTGCGTTTTTGTAATATTCAAGAAAGCGGTTAAATTCAACTGAAACAAAATGCTTGATCAAATCATCTCTTTGGAGCCAGTCGAGTTTTTTGTAAATCGGGGCCAGATATTGCTCAATCTGTTTTTCATCTACTTCAATATTTTCAACACGGTCAACAAAATTGAACAGCTGTTTTTCGCAGACATCAAATCCACTGGGAACCATTTTGCGTTCAAACTGCTTTCCAACCATACGCTCAAGATCTCTCACCTTGCGGGTTTCGCGTGTGTGAAGCAATGATATGGAAACCCCTTTACGACCTGCACGTCCGGTACGGCCGCTGCGGTGAATGTAAGCTTCGAGCTCATCCGGAAGATTGTAGTTGATTACGTGTGTCAGATTGTCCACATCGAGTCCGCGTGCAGCAACGTCAGTAGCAATGAGCAACTGAAGATGTTTTATTCTGAAACGGTTCATTACAAAATCGCGCTGCGACTGTGAAAGATCACCGTGCAGAGCATCCGCATTATATCCATCCTGAATCAGTTTATCGGCCACTTCTTTCGTTTCGGTACGGGTGCGGCAGAAAATGATTCCGTAAATTTTTGGATTGATGTCAACTATACGCTTAAGCGCTACATATCTGTCTTTGGCATGTGTTACATAAAACTGATGCGATACATTTTCAGCGCCCATATTTCTTTTTCCCACCGAAACTTCCTCCGGACTGTTCATGTAGGTCTCAGCAATATTGCGGATTTCGCGTGGCATGGTTGCCGAAAACAATAAGGTTTGCTTTTCAGCGGGTGTTTGTTCCAGAATGAAATCGAGATCTTCCTTGAAGCCCATGTTCAGCATTTCATCGGCCTCGTCGAGAACGAGATAGCGGACATTGTTGAGTTTTAGCGCTCTTCTTTTTATCAGGTCGACAGTTCTTCCAGGCGTACCAACGATAATGTGGGAGCCTCTTTTCAGTTTAGAAATCTGTGTGTCAATGCTTGCACCACCATACACCGCAGTGATGTGAACACCTTGCATAAACTTCGCATAGTTCTCAAGGTCTTTGGCTATCTGCATACAAAGCTCACGAGTCGGGCTCAGGATGATGGTTTGAACTGATTTATCAGCAATATCGGTTTTTTCGAGTAATGGTAATCCGAATGCTGCCGTTTTTCCGGTTCCGGTCTCGGCCAGCCCGATCATATCATGGCTGTTTTCAAGAATCAGTTTAATTGTTTTTTCCTGAATTGGAGTCAGTGTTTTAAAACCCAATTCCTCTACTGCTAACAGCAGGGGCTGACTCAGGTTTGTTTCGATAAATTCCATACAATTTTGTTAAATAAGTCCCTCTCTCTTGCGCTCGTTGGGACCATTCACTCTATAATCCGCTGTAAAACACATCAATTTCGGGGGTGCAAAGGTAGTCAAAATATTCACACGCAAGGAGTTTGAAATGTGAAATAACAGTAGGTTCTGGCAAAGAAGGAATTATATCATCATTTGATCTGCGTTTTTCTAATAGAAACAAGTAATAAAATAACCTGGGAAATCAGCCCTGCGCAACTGAAAGTTGTACTTTTGCCGTTACTGATCTGAAACAGACATTTTCTAATAAAGAAACACTGTTTTTCATCTGTTTCAAAATGCCCGCAAACATCTATGAAAGACATCTTCAAAAATATTGATCAGCAAATTCAATTCAACGAAGGGAAAAACCTCTTTGCAAACGGGCAAAACTCTTCGCTGCGCTTTATTCAGGAAACGATTTTGTTTTGCAGCAAACCGAATAAAATTTCAGCCGAAGCAGAAGATGTTCTCGTTGAATATACCGTAAACAAAGTGCTGAACGAGTTTTACAGAATAAACCAGTATTACACATTCAGCAATCAGGCCGTTGAAGAGCTGCGCCAGCTTTATAAAAAGTTATTTTCCGAAATCCGGAATTCCAGCCAATCAGTAAACGCAATCTCTGACGCCCATTATAACAATCTGCGAAACTGGCTGACAAAAACAAATCCATTTGCTGCGAAAATAAATATTCCAAATGAAGAAACCATCGAGGCGGTTGCGTGTTCCGAATACAGCGAGGCCTTTCAGTTGAATGTACTTCGAATCGATGCTGCTACGCTAATGCAACCCCTACTCGATATCGGATGTGGCAAAGACTATTCGCTTGTGAAACACCTGCGTAAAAACGGCATTGATGCTTATGGAATTGACCGATTCCCTTCGACCGAAGTCTCGATAGCAGAATCCGACTGGCTTTTATTTGATTATGGGGTCAATAAATGGGGTACCATAACAAGCCATCTTGGATTTTCAAATCATTTCCGACATCATCATTTCAGGCAGGATGGAAATTTTATTGAATACGCAAAAACGTATATGCAAATTCTCGCCTCGTTGAAAATCGGTGGATGCTTTCATTATGCACCCGATCTGCCATTTATTGAAGAATTTCTGGATGAAGAATCATTCAATGTAAGCCGCATGGAAACAGGCAATTCGGAATTTCAATCCGTCATTGTGCAACGCTTGAAATAATCACAAATTTCTTTATTATCACAATCATGTACAACCTGACAACAAAAAACGGCTTTCGGATTTTACAGGCAATACCAAGTCGCAGCAACGCCTGGCTTGTAATGAAAGATGATTTCTCGTTGTTGGTTGATTCAGGAAAAAAGAAATCCAGAAACCAACTCCTTGAAAATTTGAGTTCGGTTTTGAACAATGGAAACTCACTTCAATATTTATTTCTTACGCATACGCACTACGATCACTGCCAGTCGGCAAAAGAGCTTTTGGAGCGGTATTCATGCAATATCATTGTTTCTGATAAAGCTGTTTCTTCCATTGCTGCAGGCTATACAAAACTTCCGCGCGGAACAAATAATTTAACCCGTTTTCTTACAGCAACTGCACATGCATTTTTCAAAAATAATTTCAGTTACAACCCTTTTCGCGCTGACACAATTATTTCAGAAGACTGCATTATCTCATCGGATTTTCCCGGAATAAAAATCATTTTAACGCCAGGCCATTCAGCCGATTCCATCAGTCTTATAGTCGATGATGAAGTAGCCATTGTGGGCGATGCGATGTTCGGGATTTTCCGCGGAAATATTTTTCCACCTTTTGCCGACGACATTCCCGAAATGCTCCGCAGCTGGCGTAAATTACTGGATACAGGCTGCGCCACTTTTCTTCCGGGCCATGGCCGCGCCATCAGCAGAGAGCTTTTGGAGAAAGAATATAATAAATATTCAAGAGCTCAATAAGCCCACCTTGCAAATAAGCGCGCGTCTCACCTGTGCTGATGAAGGATCTTGCGTCAGCGCGACGCTGGACCATGCTCCTTTTCTGGCGCTTCGCGCTTTTATTGTATGCCCGGGACTACGCCTCGGGCGAATATCGACAGCGCCGTTGGCGCAATTTGAACTTCGTAGCTTCTCTGACGGCGTCGCCGCTTAACCTTAACCTTGACCTCTTTCATTTCGCCCTTCTCGAGTCCTTGTTCCTTGTTCAGAGTTCGTTACTCCACAACAATATCCAAATCAGCCAGCAGCCCAAGCACGCCGGGATAGGCGAATTTCGCTTTCTTCAATTTATTTTGCGAAGGGAAAATAATATAATTCCAGGAGGTGCGGAAGTCGCATCCAGACAAATTGCAGCGCTCAAAATTGGTCATATCGAGATCGCAATTGTCAAACACCGCCTGAGTCAGATCGCTTTCAGCAAAAAATGCTTCGCGTATTGAGCAATGACTGAATTTAATTTTCTTCAGATTGTGTTTCATAAATACCACGTAATTCAAATGACATTTTTCAAAAGTCACTGAAAAAACATACTTCGAGCATTTACCAAACTCAACGCCCTGCAGCTTGCAATCAGTAAAGACCACTTCGGAATATACAGTGTTTTCCATTTTGCACATGGTCAGATCGCAGCCAACAAATTCACAGGACTCAAAATTGAATTTACTTAAATCGTGCCCGGCAAAACCGCAGTCTCGAAAGATACAGTTTACATAATCGTTGTCGTAGAATTGCGTGCTGCCATTGATTGTTTCGTTGGAGGTCATTTGCTTATAATTGAAGATGCAAACGTAATTAAAAATGCTATATAAATGGCTGAATCGAGGCTGGGCGTAGTCTTTAAAGTATTAATTGACAAGGCAGTCTCGAAATAGCGGTTTGTTACGACATTCCACCGTTCCGGCCAGTAATATGGAATTCTTCCATGCTTTTGAGCCGGAACATGGAACCGTCGTAACAATTGCAAAAACAACGGTTCCATGTCCTTCAGCTCCTTCGTCGCATCGGACGGTGGAATGTTGTTTTTGCTCTGAAGTTTGAATTTCGAGAAATCATCAACAGATTTTTCAATTCAGACTACGCCCAGCATGTGTCAATTTCATTTGAATAATTTTAAATTTCAATTTCTCCGTACTTTTGCTCTGAATAAAATATGTTCAAAATGAAACCGGAAGATTACGGTTATAACGAAACACTGGAGCAATTCAGAAAAGACAACAACCTGATGGAATTCAGCGTGGCGCGCGTGATTGCGGAACATAAGGAAAGATATATTATTGTATCTGACCAAGGTGAATGCGAAGCCGAAATCACAGGCAATATGCGCTTTTCGGCCTGTGGCCGCGAAGACTTCCCTGCAGTTGGAGACTGGGTTGCAGCCACCCTTTACGATTCGGGCTCAGCGCTGATTCATAAAATATTTCCACGCTCTTCAGTCATTCAACGTCAGGCTATTGGCTCTGAAGGCGACATTCAGATTATTGCCGCCAATGTTGATTATGCATTGCTGGTTCAGGGCGCCGATCGTGATTTCAATATTAATAGACTCGAACGGTATCTTACCATCTGCTACAACTCAGCGATAAAGCCAATTGTGGTGATTACTAAAACTGATCTCTTTGATGAAAACCATATTTCAGAACTGACCAAGAACATTGTTCAACGCATCGGGGATATTCCAGTTTGCGCGGTCAGCAGCGATACTCAACAAGGTTATGATGAGCTAAAAAAGTTTTTGCAAAAAGGCAAAACCTATTGCATGCTGGGCTCGTCGGGCGCCGGAAAATCGACTTTACTTAATCATCTCACTGGCGTTGAAACAATGAAAACAAGTACCCTGAGCGACAGTACAAATAAAGGCCGCCATACCACCACGCACCGCGAAATGTTTGTGCTGCCAAATGGGGCATTGATGATTGATAATCCGGGCATGAAGGAAGTAGGCATAGCCAACGCGTCGGCCGGACTGGAAGCCACTTTTGATGAAATTGTCCAATTGGCTAAGCAATGCCGGTTCAAGGATTGCACCCACACCAGTGAGAGCGGATGTGCTGTTGTTGCCGCTGTTGAAAACGGGGACATCGATCCGGCTGCGCTTGAAAATTTCCTAAAACTCGAAAAAGAAAAAGAACATTACGAATCGACCGAAGCAGAGCGAAAAAAGAAAGACAAGGACTTCGGAAAAATGTTGAAAAATTACAAGAAGGGGAAATACAAGGATAATTATTAGTGTATCTTTACTTTTGAAAAACAATTACACATGACCTCCACCATCAGCATCTGCGGAATCGATTGCAGCACTTGTCCCGAATATAAAAAACAATGTCAGGGTTGCGTTGCAAGCAAAGGAAAAATTTTCTGGGCTGTTCATTACAACATGGATAAATGTCCGCTGCACAAATGCTGCACCGATGAACATAACTACGCTCATTGTGGCCAGTGCGATCAGCTGCCATGCAAAACCTATTCCGATATGCGCGACCCGTCATATACGGAGGAACAGCATCTGGATGGAATTACAAAAAGAGTTGACGCGCTGAAAAAGCTGAAATAACGATTAAATTTCATTTTTGAATTGATTCTCATCTCTGATGTAGTAATCAATTACCCGAAATGTAATTGTCCTATTGATTGTGATAATGTGTCCTGGCTTGATGGAAAAATACTTTCGGTGATGTTTACTAATGGAAAACAATCGCCACCCATTTATAAATATTAATCCGCAACAAAACAAACGATAATAGCCGGTTATTAAGAATGTGCCAGTAAGCTTTCTTTTTGAAGATATGTCAATTGTATTTCTTAAATATACAGGAATAAAAACAAGGGAAAAAAGAATTATTCCAGACACAACTGAAATTCGTACAAATGACCAATATTCCTCAGCACTTTCTACCGGATGCCACGAAATTTCACCAGGTGTTGGAATAAAAGAAGACCTTGGCGGTACTAATGGTGCAAGAAATGCAAGTGCAATTATTCCAGTGAAAATCAGGATTGAAATGCGAATACTTTTTTTTTCAAGTAATGAATATTTTAAATACTCAGTAGTTAATCGTTTTTTTTCACCTGGGAACAAATTAATTAACCGATAGTAACAATCAATAAAATCTCTGCTCGAATGATGCATAAATCTTCAAAATAACAACTCGTTTTTCTTACTTTAACAACTGCTACGGCAACTCCGTTCGATCCAAAAAAACAACCCCATCCAGATGATCAATTTCATGCTGGAATATATGAGATGTGTACTGATGCGTGATGCGCTCTGAATGATGCGTCCCATCTGATAAATCGTACGAAACATCGACCCAGATTGCCCTCCACGAAGATTGCGAAACCCCGGGGATACTCAGACATCCATCAGCACGCAATTTGAAGGTATCGGAATATGCAGTGATATAAGAATTCAGGTAACATTCGAATGGAGCACCTGATTTATCGTATCGCTTCACCCAAATGACTCTTTTACTCACCCCCACTTGCGGAGCAGCAATGCCTACGCCAGCATTGGCCGGATTGGTAACGGTTTTATACATTCGGTCCATTAATAATCTCAGGTAAAACGAGCCGAATTCATTTACGTTCCCGCTGTTTTCGCGCAAAATAGTGGAATCCTCATAGACGAAAAAATTGAGAACCCGCATCATTTCGCCGCTTTGGCCGGAATTGATCAGTTCGATTTCTTCATAGCTGAAATCGGCCGGATGATCACCTTTGTCGAAACATGATACAAAAATTCCGGTGCTGATTACAGCAGCAGCAGCAAGAGTAAAAAATTTCATCCGAATAATAATTATAAGTCCCCGTTATTTCGCAAAAGTATTAAAAATTCGTTGAAAATCATTGCAGTAGCACCCCAAATGATATGCTGATTCGAATAAAAACAGGGCGCAACACCTGGCAAAATACCTGATTTATAGCGAAATACGCCTTTTGCGTTGGTATTGCCAAACCAGGCCAAATCCTCATCAAATACCTCACTAACCTCATGAATGTCTGGTTCATAAACAGGTCGTTCTGCAATGTATCCCACAAATGGATGAATCAAATAACCCGACAGAGGGACATACAGATCTGACAAGTGCCCCAAATACGTAACTGGCTGTTTTATACCCGTTTCTTCCATTGTTTCTCTTACCGCAGTCTGCCAGAAGTTAGCATCTTCAGGTTCGGCTCTTCCACCGGGGAATGCAATTTGTCCGCTGTGGATACCCTCATATTCAGCCCGTTTGATAAAAATGATCCGAGTTGAATCCCCCTCATTAAATAAAAGAAGAAGAACAGCACTGTGGACAACGGGCTCTTCTTTAGCAAACATAGTCAGAGAGCGACCTTTAGGCATCATGCCAGCATGAGCTTCGCTTCCTGGCAACTCCTTATTTTGAAGTAATTTAGCAATTAAATCCAAGTAAAACATGCCTAAAAGTAAAATATTTTTTGTCACATCAGGATTTTTGTATATTTTTGCAATGAAAACCAAATTTCAATTACTAACCAAAAACCAAAAACAATGAAAAAGATTTTCAGCGTTCTCGCAGCAGCAGTTATTGCTTTCGCATTCACAAGTTGTGGTGGTGGAGCCGACACTCCTGAAAAAGTGGCCGAAAAATTCCTTACCCACATTGCAAAAAGCGAATTCAAAGATGCTAAAGAACTTGCTACTGGCGATGCAGTAAAAACTATCGAAACTCTCGAAAGCTTTGCTTCAATGAGCGAAATGGGCGGCGAAAAACCCGAAGCTAAAGAAGTAAAAATCGAAAACATGAAATGCGACACTAAAGAAGATGCAGCTTCTTGTACTTACAAACAAGATGGTAAAGATGGCAACATCGATCTGAAAAAAGTTGACGGCGCATGGAAAGTTGCCAGTTTCCCAAAAGAAACCACTGGTGGTGATGATACCGAAGAAGTTGACATGGAAAGCGACAGCACAGCTACTGATGATGTAACTGAAGAAGTTGCTGAATAAGTTTTAGCTCTTTTACATATAGCAGCAATGAAGAAGGGACTTCTAACAATCCTGATATTCATTGCTGCTTTTGTTTTGTTTCTGTCTACCTATGACCTGCGAAGCGAACAAAAGCAGCAATATGAATCATACGACCTGACTCCTGACGAATACGCGATGCTGAAAGACGGTGATTTGATTTTACGTCATGGCTATGGGCTCGTCAGCGATGCAATTGCCAATTCAATGAACGAAGAAAATCATGTGTCGCATGTCGCAGTACTGGTAAAAAGCGACACAGCTTCTCATGGTTTCCGGATAATTCACTGTGTTTCGCAGTCATTGTCGCCCTGGGATGGAGTCCAGGAGCAGACTTTCCCGCGATTTATCCGCGACAGTCAGCGCAACTCAATCATGGTAGTTCGTTTTAAAGACGCCAACGACTCCACAAGAAGCAGAATCAGCGAAAAAGCACTTGATTATATGAGTCAGCGGGTCACCTTTGACCACGCTTTTGATATTGCCGATTCATCTACATTTTATTGCTCCGAATTGCCATGGATGATATTTAAAAATGAATTCGGCGTTGATATTTTCAAGGACAAAATGAATGAACAGCAGGATCATATGAAATTCTCAAATTTCTGGAACCCTGACAATTTCGAAGTTATTATAAATCACAATACCAAAAGGTGATTTTTATATGAACAAACCGGATCGACTGCACAAACCTGCAGTGCGTGTTGTTTTGCTTATTGCAGCATTATGCATTAGCGTAGTGCTGATGATGCAGGGTTGCAAATCAAAGGAAATACAAGCCCGGTACGGCGTTCAGAAAACAACATTTTAGTCAAATACCACTGCTGGTTAATAATGCAACTTGCAATTTACGGTGGCATCATTGACTGAATAACAAACCGAATCACAATCAGTATTGGTGACCACTTCTATTTTATCACCATCAACAACTATTATTTCTCCACTTTCAGTCTGATATTTCGCTGCAACCGAGTAATAGATCCCCGGCGCAAAAACATAGTTTTGCCGGTCAGAATATAAAGTGTCTTCGCGTATCAATTCCCCGTCATCGTAATGACCCGCAAATATTTGAATGGGGACCGATGAATTCAATGAATTAGGCGTTACTTTCACGGTCAGTGTACCAGTTGTCGGATAGACAGAAACACAATCCTGCGTTTCGCAGTCATCATAATTGTCATCAACACAAGATGCTGGAAACAAAGCGACAAGAAGCAATGCCAGATATTTGAATAGTTTCATTTTTCTAGTTTTTAAAAGGGATAACCCAGCCACCACTGAGAGAAAAATAAAAAGCTGGCAGTGTGTTATTGAAATCAAAGTATCTTGCGCCAAGCGAAACATTCCAGTGATGACCAAACCAGACAACATCCAACGCTGGGGAAATGGTCCAGCCGCGCCACGGACGCGCTGCCATACCGTCAAAATGAGCCCAGGTGAATGTTTCCTGAATCCCGGGTTCTATCTGCAATCCGGAATATCGTTTTTGAAAAAGGCGTATTGCTTTATATTGTCCGAAATAGACAAACCCGCGCTTTTCCTGCAATTGGAGCAACTCCCCTTCCGGTTCATAGTCATACAAAACTCTTTTCTTCCATAAACGCGTTGCCAGGCCAAACTCAAAGCCAATCTTCGATTTCATTTCCATGGTTCCCATGCTGAAGCCCATAAAATGGTCGCGGAAATTAATGAATAATTCGGGCTTAAAAAGAACTCCCTGAAAAACAGGCCGCCAGCTCAATGGGATGCTGTCATTTCTAAATGCCAGAACCATTTCGCGGTGGTCGAGGCGAATCACATTATCGCGCATTCGTGGCAGGTTGCATTTCTGTCGGAACGCTGCGTGCTTTAAAAGATATTGCGCTGTTGCATCACATCCGTTATTGATTGCCTCAGATATCAGACTTTCTTCTGTGAATGCTGAACATTTCTGTGACATATCTGCTCCTGCCCGCAGTAGAATTCCGGTACAGGCTGTGTCGTTGTATAAAACCGCCAGGGCTAGCGGCGTTTTGCCCGATTTGTCACAAGAATTTACTTCAGCGCCATTGTCGATGAGTAATTGCAGAATAAGTGAATTGCCATTATGCACCGACAAGTGGCAAACAGTTGACGAATCATTTGCTTTGATCCGAATGTCGCTGCCATAATATAAACACAGGTCTGAAAAAATGAAAAACCCCCTTGCAACAGCAATCATCAGAGGCGTGTAACCCGCGTTGTTTTTTTCATTAAGTAGTCCTCCATTGACAATTAAAAACTCACCGATGCTGTCATTACCGTTTTCGGCAGCCACATGCAACGGCGTGCGCCCGCTTTTGTCCTGAAGGTTTACCGCAGCTCCGCCAGACACCAATGTTTTTACAATGAGCAAATTATTGTTTCCGCACGCATAATGCAGCGCAGTTGCACCGTCCAGCAATGTGTAATTCAAATCAGCTTTGTTGAGCATGGCCCTTTTCACCTTTTCGGCATTGCCTGACCATGCACCATCAAGTAGTGAATCATTGTAATTCTGAGCTTTTGCAGAACCCAAAAGCAGGCAAATCAGTGCAATAGAGGCCAATAAAGCCTTATTAAAAGAAACATTTTCAGATTTCATTCGTAGAAGCTGGCAGAGTTGTTGAGAAATAGTATTCAAATATAATAAATCCCCCAACCATGAGAACAATTTTTGCAATTATTTTTTTAAGTGCAGGTCTGATTTCTCAGGCACAAATCAATCCCACCCGCGACAGCAGCAAGTATTCTGACCCCCAGAACATGGATGTTGTTTACACCGCTGAAGCTAAATGTACTGTTGGCGAAGATTTGATGTACAAAACCATCTATGCCGGCATTAACTACAGCGAAGAAGCAAAAAAAGCCAATATAAAAGACGAAGTCCTGGTCAGCTTTGATGTTAATTTCGATAGTAAGCTGCAGGAATTCACCATTGTTCATGGAGTTGGTTACGGCATTGATGAGCAAATTATTGCTGCCATTAAAACGCTAAAGTTTGATGCCGCTGTGATGAACGGAATCAAGGTTCGTCAGAATGTGATGCTGACTATTCCCATCAGGACCTATCCTGAGATGTAGCAATTCGCAGCAGCGCTACTTTTTTCAGTTCTTCGTGCAACTGTCTTGTCCCTGCTCCCGAATCGATTTTCGGGAGTATTTTTTTTGTCTTTACAACACTGCCAAAGATTCCCTGAAGCGACGGCAGCCAGTCAAATAATTCAGGTGATAAAGGAGAAGATGGACCTATCACATATAAATCTGCACTTTTCTTCAGCAATTTTGACATCGTATCGATACTGCCATTGGAGAAAACAGTTCCGGTGGTAATTAAAACATCTGCTTCACTGAGATAAGAGTCCATTAAATGTAATGGCAACAATTCAGATGCTTCTTTTTTAAAGTCAAATACATGGCAGTTAAAACCAGCCGCCAATAACTGCTCATACACCGGCCTGATGAAGCCTGCCATAACAATTTTCCCCGGCGCTTTTGAAGAGACAAGGTCAACTAAACTGGTTTCTGTCAGACCTGGCTTCATACGGTTTACTCGGGCATTGATTCGTGCCTGCATTGTAACACGGTTGAAATATTCATCCGCTTCGGCAATGTCATCCGGTATGTCCGGCGCAGCAACAATGCCAATGCCTCCTTCGGCATCTTCGACGGCAGAAAAGACAGAGCCCCGATGAATAATATAATCTGGAAATGGCTTCTGCGCGTTCAGCGTTTCGAACAATTTTTCTACAATCATATTCGGTTATTGACGACCTGATCCAAGTTGCCGTTTTATCTTGTCGAGATCGCGCTTCATCTCTGCAACTGTGCTTTGTAATTCATTGCGTGGCAGAACTGGTTCAGGAAGTTCAGGACTGATATAATGCACAAATTTCCAGACTTCTTTTATCTCAGCCACATTCAGTTCGTAGGGCTGATACATTGGGTTGAGGGAGTACATAACCAGCTTGCCTTCAGCTTTGATGCGGTTTTCGACCACTTTAAAAACGATACCATCATCGAGTGTTAGTACGATGTATGCCTGCCGGTCGCGGATCAGATTCCAGTTCTGAATAAATTCGCCGGTGACAAAAGCTTTATCCGGGATTGGCAGCATACTGTCGCCACTGATCTGAAATGTTCTGTATTTTTTGCTGGCGCTCAGAAACGGCAGTGAGAAAGTTGGTAAAACCTTGATGTATTCGGGATCGGCAAACCCTGATTTGTAGCCGGCTTTGGCTTTTTCTTCCACCAGCTCGATGTTTTCATTGTTTCCTGCATCAACTGTAGTGGCCAACACCCGGAGGTTGCTGCCGCGCACATAAGGATCAGAGCCCATTTCCATCTGACGTATCTGAAACTCGCTAACAATGCTGAAATCTGTTGTCAGCAAGCTGTCGATAGAGATATGAAAAAAGGAAGCGAAGCGCACAATATCGTCGAGACTTGGCTCTGCCACTTGATTTTCGTATCCACTGAGCGTCGAACGTTTCATGTCGAGCGCAATGGCCAACTCGTCCTGAGTCAGGTTCTTTCTTTTGCGCAGAAATTTCAGGTTGGATGCAAAATACGGATTCATTGATGTGATTTTCGGCAAATATAATGATTATATTCTAATAGTCAAAATTTTTCGAATAATGTATACTTTTACGCATAATTTGCGTATAAAAGCAAAACCTTTTCCCAGTCATTCAAACATGGACAGAATTATCCACCAACTAACATCCGGTTTTCATATTCCGCTCCAAAATCCGGTGCTGATTTTCTCGTTGATTCTGGCCATTATTCTGCTGGCGCCGATATTACTACGCAAGCTCAATATCCCCAGTATAATCGGTCTTATTATATCCGGTGTAATCATCGGGCCTTATGGTCTCAATATTTTAGAAAAAAGCTCGGCTGTTGATCTGTTTTCTACCATCGGACTTTTGTATATCATGTTTATTGCGGGACTGGAGCTCGATCTTAACGAATTCAAGTCAAATCGGTTCAAGAGTATTCTATTTGGAGTTTTCACATTTGTAATCCCCATCGCAATAGGGTTTCCGGTGATCTACTTTTGGTTTGACTATGACTTGCTCCCTTCGATGCTGATTTCAAGTATGTTTGCAACACACACGCTGGTCGCATATCCAATTGTAAGTAAACTTGGCTTGGCCAAAAACAGAGCAGTGGCGGTTACTGTTGGCGGGACAATTTTAACAGATACAGGAGTTCTGATTGCCCTGGCTGTGTTGACAGGAGCCGGAGAAGGCAATACCGGGAGTGATTTCTGGATGCAGTTGGGGATTTCGATTACTTTGTTTACCCTTTTCATGATGCTGGTTGTACCGCTCATTGCCAAATGGTTTTTCAGAAAACTGGAGAGTGAAAAATACTCGCATTATATTTTTGTATTAGCAGTTGTCTTTTTTGCGGCATTTCTTGCAGAAGCAGCAGGGCTTGAACCAATCATCGGTGCATTTGCAGCCGGACTGTCGCTAAATAAGCTCATACCGCCATCATCAAGTTTGATGAACAGGATTGAATTCATCGGGAACTCATTGTTTATTCCGTTTTTTCTTATATCGGTAGGAATGCTGGTGAATGTAAGCGTTCTGTTCTCTGGATATACCGCAATTGTAATTGCAGTTGTGCTTTCAATTGTAGCCATTACAGGCAAATGGGTTGCAGCATTTCTGACACAGGTGATTTTCAAATTCAGCCGGGCACAGCGCAGACTGATTTTTGGGCTCAGCAGTGCTCATGCAGCGGCCATTCTGGCTGTAGCACTTGTAGGAAAAGAGGCAGGGCTCGTTGATGACACTATTTTGAATGGGATCATTATTTTGATTTTAATAACCTGTGTTGTTTCATCGTTTGTGACTGAACGTGCTTCTAAAAAAATCATTCTCGAAACCGGTGATCAGCCTTTAAAAGCAGAAAACGGACGGCATTCAGAGCATATCCTGATTCCTGTTACATCCATTCAAAAAATGGAAAAACTCATTGATTTTGTTGCACTGATAAAAGATAAAAAATCTGTTCATCCAGTTTCTTTGCTTGCGGTGGTGCCCAACGATGAAGATTCTGAAAGTCGCATTATCAAGGTCCGGCAAGATCTTGAAGTATGTGTAAAATATGCAGCTGCCACGGAAACAAGACTGAATATAGCTGTAACAATTGATCATCATTTTTTAAGTGGAATTGTCAGGAAGTCGCGAGAAATTATGGCTGAAACCATCGTGTTTCCATGGCCTGACAGCGGGATCCTGTCTGACAGAAAATCAGACATTCGTCTTGAAAACATTCTGGAGCAAATCGAAAAAACGGTTTTCATCTGTCATATAAATAAGCCAGCGTCCTCCTATAAAAGACTAATAATTATTGCTCCACCCTACAGTGAAAAGGAAAGCGATTTTGGCTTCTGGATGGGGAAAACAATTCAGCTTGCCAGTGAATTAAAAATTGAGATGGTCTTCTTTTCAAACGGAACTACGCGAGGTGCCATTGCAAACGCGCTAATCTTGCTGAAAAATCACGTTTCAAACGAGTTACGACCATTTGAGAACTGGGATGATTTTCTCATTTTATCGCGCTTTATCCGCGAAGATGACATAGTTCTATTTATTGGTTCCAGGAAGGGATCGTTCTCTTTTAATCAACAGCTGGAATCTATTCCGGCAAAGCTTGAAAAATATTTTTCGCGCAACACCCGCATTCTCTTCTACCCAAAACAAATCAGCAGCCGTAGTATTATTGACAGCTATGGTGATATCACGCATGAGCCGCTGAATATTGGTCTCGAAGCTGTTCAGAAAATCGGAAAAGAGATTGGGAATATTTTTAAGAAAGAAGAATAAGGATTTTCGATATAAGATTTGAGATATGTGATTTTTGAAGTGATGTGCGATTTGAAAATCGAATAAGGAACACCGAACAAGGGATGAAATGAAATTATGTGGAAATGTGCGCCTTCACGTAAAACAGCTTGTCACGTTTCACGTGATGACACAGTCGGCGATGTGATGCTTCGCATATGTGAGAATACGAGAGAAGTTGTTTTTTGCTGATTTGAAAATTTGAAAATGGAGAGGCGTTATTGCTATATTTGTTGGGCGGATGCTGGGGCTGTATGGGAAGGGCTAAATGACAACAAAAAGTATTATGTTTGACAACCTGACAACATAACTAAATGGAAGAAAAAAGATTTTCAATAGCAAAAAGGATAAAGAGTTTTGTATTTGCATTTAATGGTCTAAGAATTTTATTCAAAGAAGAACATAATTCGAGAATACATTTATTTGCGACAATCATTGTACTAACAGCAGCAATAATATTTGATGTAAATACTTATGAATGGATTGCCATAATCCTTTCAATTGGGTTGGTAATAACAGCTGAAATAATTAACACAGCCATTGAAAATATTGCAGATTATTTGACAACCGATAAAAATGAGAAAATTAAAAAAATTAAAGATTTATCTGCTGCCGCCGTGCTTATAAGCGCAATGACAGCGTTTATAATCGGACTAATTGTGTTTCTACCCAAAATTAAACTTTGAAAAAAAAACTTTACCATCTATTAAAGACAGGGAGCTTAGGATAAATTATCAAATAAGAAGTGTTGTAGCAATCTCATTACTTTTATGATACACATTGTTAATGAGCTTATTAACGGATAACGTTCTATATTACTTGAATTACCATGAATAAATTGAAATCGCTGACAGGAAAATGGGAAGGGGAATATACACTTGGCCCTGAATATGAATCCGATGAAGGAAAAACATTCGAATTCATCCTTGACCTTATAGCTGAAAACGGAACATTTGTCGGAAAATGCATAGAAAGAGAGATGTCCGAACAACTTGTTGAACCTATTATCATTTCTGGATTCTGGAATGAAGAGTTAATTAGTTTTACTAAACAATATCCTTTCTCTTACTATATTGACGAGAATGGTGAATTAGTTATAGACAGGACGAAAGAACATCCGGAAATAGTATATACGGGAGTATATAATTCGTTATCGGATTGTTTTTCGGGGGACTTCGAAATGGTGATTGAATCAATCCCGGGAAGTGATTGTTGGATAGAGTCTGTCCTGACAGGAAAGTGGTTAATGAAGAAAATGGAGATTTCGTAAAAGAACAAAAAGCAAAGCATCTAACATCCGTTTCAGCTGAATGCTCAGAACTCCACCAGCAGCTTGAGATTCAATTGCCTTTTTGTAAGATAATTTGGAACAGCGTATCGGTTGTTTTCGACATCGGTGACCCAGATGTACGAAACGGTATTATTAATATTCAGCAGATTGAAAACTTCGAGACTGATCCATGCGTTACGGATAAATTTCAGGTTGCGCGCTGCTTTTGCGGGCTTATCGGGATTATGATACCCAGCCAGTTGTTTTGAAAAACCGATGTCAACGCGCCTGTAGGGCGGCATGCGTAAAGTCTGTTTGTATTTGTCGCTGTCGGGTGGCCCAAACGGAAGTCCGGTGCCAAAAACAAGACTCAAATGCATTTTGTAGCTCGGATTGTTGGGTAAATAATCCTGAAAGAAAAGACTGACATTCACCCGCTGATCGGCAGGACGCGGAATAAACCCAGGCTCAATGCGAATGCTGTCAACAGCAACATTGTTGATGGAAGCGGAGTTTATAGTATCGCCTTCTGAATTCAGAAATATATGATAGAAGTCACCTTCAATATCTTCGCGGGTCTGCATGATGCTGATACTAACCCAAGACTCAGCATCGGCAACAAATTGACCGTTCATTTTCAGGTCGATTCCTGTAGCGTAGCCATGCGAGCGGTATTCAGGCAAGTAGCGAATACGTACATTGTCGATTACATAAGGAATCATGTTGCTCAGCGCTTTATAATAGACCTCGCCTACAACCCTGAAGGGGCGATCCCACAGCGAATCTGTGTGCTCAAATCCAGCAACAAAATGGATGGATTGCTGTGCCTTCACATCGGTATGAAGATTTCCGCGCATATCGCGCAGCTCTCGGTAGAAGGGCGGTTGCTGATACATGCCGGTTGCAAAACGGAATAGATAACTTCGGTCCCAGTTTGGCTTCATGCTGAAAGCAGCCCGAGGACTCACAATCAGTTGCTGATTCACATCCCAGAATGAACTGCGGACACCAGCAATCACATTGTATCTGACGCTGTCGATATTCCACTCCCAGCCATTTTGAATGTAGCCGGAATAGCGCATGGACGTTAGCTGCAGGTTTGAAATCAGCAAATCATTCATGGTAAGATTCTGATAGGGCTGCGGGCCGGTGTAGCCAACAGAATCTGATAAATGAGGCAGTGAATATCCTGATGAATCAATATAATTCCATTGCAAAATCTCATCATAAATTCTCTCATGCTGCGCTTTGGCTCCCCACTGCAGATAAAACTTTTCTTTCTCCAGCATTCCTTTGTGTTCGGCTGAAAAAACGTTTACATCAAGATAATTTCTGGCATGGTCGAGAAATGTGCCTACACCCATATTCTCTGCCACTTCGCCAAACTGGTCGCTGCCCATGTCCGATTCCAAAAGCCCGATCCAATACTGTCCCTGGATGTCGTAAGTTTCATCTTCGAGCGATGAATAACCTGAAACGATGTATTTCAGCAGCAGATCTTTGTTTGGATAATGCTGAAAACGCGCGCCACCCAGAAATGTAGTAAAACGATCCGACTCCATTCCATCAAAATAGATGGTGAGACGATATGCCTGATTAACCGTTCCATAGGTGGTTTCGCGGGTTTCGGGAATCAGATTGTATCGGTTTGAGCTCATGTATCCCAGAATGCTGAGTTCCGAAGTTTCAGATAATTGCCAGGTGAAATAATTCTGCCAGTCGAGAAAGGAAGGCTTGTAATCGCCTTTGGTTTCCATGGCATTCAGAACATATTGCGTGCTTTTGTACCGAAAGCCGGAAAGAAAAGTCATGAGTCCTTTGGGACCTTTTCCTTCTATATGAATATTGGCACCGAGTAGACTCACGTGAGCGTCGCCGCGGAGCGAATCAGGACGTTTGTATTGAACATCAAGCACCGAGGACATTTTGTCGCCATAGCGGGCCTCAAATCCGCCCGAGGAGAATGAAACGGAATTCACCAGACTTGAATTGAGAAAACTGAGTCCTTCCTGCTGCCCGCTTCGGACAAGGAATGGACGGTAAATCTCAATATCATTGGCGTAGACAATATTTTCATCAAAATTTCCACCACGAACTGAATAAGTTGAAGACAATTCATTTCCGGAGGAAACGCCCATTCCGATCAGTTTAACCAAGGTTTCGATTCCACCATAGGTGGGAAGAAGTGCTGAAGTACGGGGATCGAGACGAATGATGCCCCCCGCCATGTCGTAATGCGCGGTAACATCAATTGGTCTAAGAATCGTGGCTTTATCGGTGAGAGCGACATTGAGTTCTAAACGCTGACCCGGAGCCAGTTGTACGGTATCGAACTCGACCGAATAGCTCAGGATTGAAAAAGCTACAATCACATCCTTACCTGCAGGAATGGTTAGTTGATATTTACCACCGGCATCAGAAGAAGTGCCACCGGGCACGCCCATAATAGAAATATTGACCAATTCCAGCGGCCGGCCTTTTTCGTCGGATACTTTGCCATAAACCACCGCAGTGTTTTGAGCCACTGAGAGTACAGGAGCAATGAGTCCAAGAGCCAGGACTATTACAAAAACAAACGAAAAATGTGATTTACTTAAGCGGCTCATTGTAAAAATAATCGTTATCGCGAGAGTCCTTACGTTTGAAATCTCCATTTTTCCACGCTTTGATAAACTGAGACCAGGCAAGCGGGTTAAGCAGATTATTAGGTGGCAGCTGGCCCGCATAATACAAGCGGCTGGTAGTAAGATCGATTTGATTTTTGAAATTCATGCTGCCTGAAGAGGGCATTTCGGCAGCTCTCTCTTTCAATTCAGCCAGTGTCAGGTTTTTCAAAGCCCGGTCATAATCATCCTCCGGAGGTCTGGTTTGCAGGAAAGCCTGCTTGAACTGATCGGGTGTTGGCCACGGATAAATCACGGTTTCGGTGAGCAAAAGCGTGTCGGTTTGCATCATTTGAATGAGTGAGTATCGGCTACCAGACAAGGAGTCAGGGATTTTGTAGAATGATTTTTTATATCCTACCGAAGTGAATTCAATAATATCACCCTTTTCAGCAACAAAGGAGAAAAAACCGAAAAAATCGGCCATGGTGCCGCGATGGGAGTTTTTAATAATTATATGAGTGAATGGAAGGGGCTTAAGACTGTCTGCCGAAACAACCACCCCGGAAAACTGCACAAGATTGTTTGTTTCAGTGTCCTGAGCTTTGAGAGAAGCTGCAGAAAACAAAGTGGCAATCAGTAGAAAAATCAGAATTCGGCTCATGCAGGGTTAATAACGGATTACATCAGGCTTTAGTATGCAGCAGTACCGGAAACAAAAAAAGCTGCCGAAAGCAGCTTCAAATGTACAAAGTAAAATTCATTTATTTGATATATCCGTTTGCAATGAGTTCTTTCATCACAGCGGTAATACCTTTTTTGTCGATTGTACGCAATGCTGAGGTAGAAAGCTTCAACGTAATCCACTGATTTTCTTCCGGAAGAAAAAATCTCTTAGTCTGCAGATTAGGATAGAATCTACGTTTGGTTTTAATATTGGAGTGAGAAACATGGTTTCCCGACATTCTCGATTTTCCTGTTAATTGGCATACACGTGACATAGCGATACTTTTTTTGGGACTGCAAAAGTCCGATTTTTTTTTGAAACGACCAAATAAATGATCAAATATTTTTAATTGACTGAATCCGAAGCGGTTGAATCGGGTTGATCGGTACGAGCCATGAATTCCTTCACCAGTTCCTCGGGTGATTTTCCAAGATTCTCAATGGTTTGCGAAACCTGAATGGCCAGTTCGTGATTTGGGAAGCGTTTTAGAAAATCAACATAGGCCTTTTTTGCCGCAGGAATATCCTTTATGTGGTTTTCGAGTATGAATCCTTTGAAAAACAAAGCATCGGGCAGAAATGCATAATCCGGATACCTTGAAATCAGCGTATCGAGTGTACTTACAGCATCCTTAGGCATTTCAATAGCAAGAGAAAGTTCGGCTGCTTTATGCAAAAACTTTGGAGCAAGGCTGTCTTCGGGATATTGGTCAGCAAAATCAAGATAATCCTGCCTGAGTGATTCAGCTGTCGATCTGTCGAAAACCTCTTCGTACGACTTTGTCAGAATAGCTTCTTTCTCTTTGATTTCGTCAAGACGGTTCTGACGGCCTCCAGAACAGGCAGAGAGCGCAATCAGGAAAATAATCAGAATTTTGTTTTTCATTATCGTTTCTTTGTTTTAGCCGGAAAAATCATTTTGTAATCAACATCAACATTTCCACAAGAGATATCGTTGAGTTTCCCTTTCAATAATAACTTACGCATGGGCGACAAATGATCGGTGAATACTTTCCCTTCCAAATGGTCGTATTCGTGCTGAATGACGCGAGCAACGATGCCTGTGTAGGTCTTTGTATGTTCCACCCATTTTTCGTCCAGATACCTGATCTTAATCGTTTTTTTTCTTGAGACATCTTCATGAATGCCAGGGACACTCAAACAACCCTCATTGTAGAACCAGCTTTCGCCCGTTTCATCGAGCATCACAGGGTTGATAAAAATGCCCTTCACGCCTGAAGCTTCAGGATATTTTTCTTTAAAAGGATTGCAATCGACAACAAACATCCGGATATTTCGATTCACCTGTGGAGCGGCCAGACCAACTCCATCGGCAACATACATGGTCTCAGTAAGATCTGCCATGAATTTTTCCAGATCGGGGTAATCCGGGGTGATATCTTCGGAACGCTTCCGCAGCGTCGGGTGTCCGTATGCAACAATCGGCAACAACATAACTACAGTTTTTTATAGGTCAGATAATCCTGAAGAATAATAGCAGCGCTCACTTTATCGATATTTCCTTTCTCGCGGCGGTCCGATTTTTTCGAGCCGGCATCAATCATAGCCTGCAACGCCATTTTGCTCGTAAAACGTTCATCCCAGCGATCAATCTGCATGTCGGGCATAGCCTTTTTGAGCTGATTAATAAATGGAGTGATCTGCTTTTCGCTGTCCGACGGCTTTCCCGACATATCGGTTGGCTTTCCGAAAACAAGAATGTCGACTTTGTTTTGTGCGCAATACTTTTTCAGAAACTCAAGCAAACCCGTTGCTGGAACCGTTTCGAGTGGCGACGCGATCAGGCGTAATTCATCCGTCACTGCGATACCACAGCGTTTCGAACCGTAATCGATGGCCATTATTCTTCCCATTTCGGGTGCAAAAGTACGATTTAATGTGCTGATTTGCTAATTTGCTGATGCCTTGATTTGAAAATGTGATAGTGTGCAAATTTGAAAATGTGCGGCTTCACTGCAGCCTCACGCAAATACATCATGGCTGCAGTGATGCAGGATTACGGCTCCGCTTCGCTCCGCCGTGATCCCGTTTGGGGGGGCGTCAACCTTTCATAAACCTCTTTTGTTCCAAAAGAGGTTTCCATTAATGGCGTATGCCGCTTGCAAACAAGTTTGCGCGGCATACGCCATTAATGGAAAAAGCCCTGCGTGGCAGGGCTTTTTATGAAAGGTTGCGGAGAGGGAGGCTCCTTGAAATAATGCACGGAGTGCCCTCTGAATCTTATTATTCTGATGTTCTAAAATGCAGTCCAACGAAAAAACCAGCTGAAAAACTTCACTTCACGATGTCTAAAGAACGATTTCATTATAATGCAAATATACAACTATTTATGGAATAATGAAATTTTGGGACCGGGGGTTCGAATAAAAATGACTCCATTTCCTTCATCCCGACAATTAAGAATACCATAAGTAATAGCTCGTATTTCAACAATATGGCTTCAGATTTTCGAATTGTAAAAAACCGAACATGTCCAATCTAGAATCAGCATGAAAACGGTATTATTCTATCTGAGTGATGTTTAAAAAAGTATCCTATAAATAAGAGATATGATTCTTTCATTTAATAAGCTATTCTCAGTAAGTAAGATTACATTTTGATGTGCGGAATTACTTTCCTTCTACGATAATTTCAGGTGAAATAAACTTGGATCCAAATCTTCATTATTTGTTTCGATTGAAGACCATCCTGGTAAGAAATCAACGCTAGTATCCCCTAGCCTATTGATAAGTTCTGGAAAATCACATCAAAAAACACCTAAAAGCCAGATAAACATAAATATCGAAACTCTTCATTTCCAAAAACAGTCTAAATCGATTCCAAATCGGATTTTTAGAGAATCCCGATTTAAATTTCGGAATATTTTTGATTTGATTTAACAATCCCAGGCAATCCCGGGCAATTTTCAGGCAATTCCGGTAGAAAATGGTCAAAATTCGGGCAATTTCAGACAATTTCGGACGAAAATGGACGAAAATCGGGCAATTTTGGGTAAATTCGGGCGATTTTGAGGCGATTTTTGGGCGATTTTTGGTAATTCCTGAAAATTTCTGGCGAAAATTGTTTTGAAATTGAATGTTTTGTGGCGAATTCTGAATGATTCCAAAAATATTCGATATAAATTATGGCGAATTGTTCGCGAATTCAGAAATATTTTTCATCAAAGTGTTTTTTCAGAAGAAAAGTTGGATTTTTCTAAAACACAATTGAAGAATTGCTTATCGATCTTTGGGAGTATTCAAAAAAGTGTGTCAATTTTCTCACCATCCGATCCAAATCATCACTTCATCCTTGTCAATTTTTCCGCGAATGGCAGCGGAATGAATTTTAAATCGTGATTGTTGTGTTTCCGAGTAAGAATGTGGAACAAATTCCGGATCATCCATTCTGAATGTATCTCGTGCCGAAGGCAGCAGTAGAATTATTCCGACGGTGTCACAGCACAGCGTAGAAGAAACAGTGTCATTTGAATAAAACAATAAAGTGTCACAACACGAGTACAAAACAGAATCCGACGCCCAGAACTGATCATCGGCGTAATTATAGAGCGTAAAAAACGAAGTTGTCTGGACGGATGATTCAGATATAGTAATGAACTGCCGCCGAAAAGCAAGAAAAGCATTGTAGGCACCGGCGATGAGAATGCCGGAAATGATCATGGCAGTGAGCAGCTCAGCAATTGTAAATCCGGCAACTTTGTTTTTCATCAGTAATCCGGAATTAAGTAATGAAAGGAACCTATATTCTGATCAAGGTTGTTTTTTGCATCAACCGTCATTACCAAAATGTTTTTTGCTGAAGGAAACACTGAGAATGTAACAGAATACCTCAATCCGTTTTTGCTAAACTCTCTGTCAGAGAAAGAGCCTTCACTGATTATACTTTCGCAGAGGCTGTCGGAGACACTGATGGCTTGAAGCCGGGGCAGATTCGTGTGTGATCGGAACGAACCTGCAATGATCATTGACGATATACCGACAACGGTCATAATAATGACAGTTGCAACCAATGATTCAATCAATGTAGTTCCGGCAACTTTTTTCATTTCAACAATTTCACTGTTTTCATTTTTTTCGAATCCATAAATAAATTTAGACCGGACAGGTTTTTAGGATCCTCGCTTTCGATAATACTGCAGTTGTATAGTGTGTTTTCGTGTGTGCCTCCGGCCAGGTGGAGCAACGTGCTTCGCGTGACAACATGTCCTTCGACAACCCCACTAATTTCAGTATATCCGTTGCAAAAAATGTTTCCTATGATATGAGTGTTTGAGGAAAGTTCAGTTAGAAAATGATTACGAATGGTCGGACGAATGCTCCAGCATAGAATTGTACCCGAAAAATCACTATCTGCTCCCAGCGAAATTTTGGCTGGAGCATTATCATTGTTCTCTGAAAAAGTCACAAAAGAACTTGGAAAACTAAAACTACATTTTTCGCCGGTGATAATGCTGTCGCGGGCAAACGACTGCAACGATCCTTTAAAATTATTTTCAAAAAGAACACTCTGAGCAATTATAATAACATCTTTCAGGTGAACATTTTCTGACAGAGCAAGAGTTCCATCGCAAATCAGAATTTGATTTCCGGAAATATTTCCTTCCTCAATAAGAGTGTTGCCCGAAAAATAAGTTACCAGACAAGGTTCCGCAAATGACCTGTATCCATCAAAAGGCTGGGCGTTATTCATTATACAATCTGCAGGCAAATGACTAATGACATCCTCAAATTTCAGTCTGGATAAATATTCCGGCAATTCCGGGATTCTTTCGGCATTGCTGGTAGCTGAAGAAACAGGAATACTTCCGACGAAAGGCACTTTGTTAAGCGTCGTTTTTTCAAATCTTCCACCCGGAATTTTGCAATCGCCTTCAACAATTGTATTTCCTGCAACCTTGCACCTGAACTGCGAAGGAGCCAGCCACAGCAAAGGCAGTTTTGATTCATCCCAGAATGTGCTTGCCAGAACTGATTGAGACAATTTTAGATTTTGCACGGAGGTTGATGCTGTTATTGTTTCATACAAACCCCAGTAGTTTCTGATTATCGAAACACTATCATCGTTTTCATCAAAAAGCCGGAATTGTTTTGCCTGGCCGACCGGAAACAAGTCAGGCTCTGCCAGTGCAAGTGTCAATGCATTGCGCACGTTTATCCGACAGACATGTTTGCGCAGAACAAGATCGTTGCTTCTACTGCTGATGGCGTTCATGCTCAGGATTAATGAGGTAATCAGCACCAGAATCACAGCAATGAATAATGCGAACAGCATAACACCGCCTTTGGTACGTGAAATAAAAATCCTGAGAATGATCTGTTTCATTCGGAGTCTTTTTTTGACCCGAACGGCCACTGCCTGATTCCAGCGTTTTCCTTATTAATGATGTTGTCTTTCGGTTTTTCTTTCTTTATATTTTTTCCTTTGTCGTTCTTCTCTTTGGTTTTTCTATTCTCTGGAGTCACTGCATCTGTTCTCTGATTCGTCGAGATGCTTTTTTGGGGAAGAGTGTCCTTCGGTGATTCAGTTTTAATTTTCAGTTTTTTTATTATTTCTTTTCCATCCCTGAATTTATGAACTTCCACGAGACTATCGTTGCAATATATTTTTTGTTTTCCGTTTATTATTCCCCTTCGATAATCTTCGGTTTTTTTAGAAATTCCGTCTTCACTAAAATAAACGCAGGTTCCGTTTTTGACACCATTTTTCCATTGTTCGGTTGACTTCATTGCGCCACTCTCAAACCACATATTCCATTCACCATGCATGAGTCCGTACCGGAATGTACCGCTGCTCCGCAAATTCATGCTTTTATAATAGGATGTATACGCTCCATTAAGGAGTTTCCCACTATATCCGCCTTCAGAGAAATGAACAGCATTATTCAAATACCAGAAATACCACAGCG
>Ga0209417_1000831_pt1 | contig 64710 bp, 49 predicted proteins | sample RifGroF2_FD_184002 | JGI IMG/M metagenome (GOLD analysis project Ga0209417, IMG submission 184002) | Groundwater microbial communities from Rifle, Colorado, USA - Groundwater F2 (SPAdes) (version 2) | ecosystem: Environmental > Aquatic > Deep subsurface > Groundwater | place: Rifle, Colorado... | reverse complement strand
ACCTGTAGCGTCAGGCGTCGGCAGGTAGACTGTACCGCCGGTTCCGGCTGCCTCCTTAACCAGATAATACTGGCCGGGTTGGAGTGTCACATTGGTGAGGCTGGTAACCGCCCAGGTCGTGCCGGTTGCCGAGGCGTACTGCACCGACCAGCCATTGAGGCTGACCGGGCTGCTCCCCCGGTTGAACAGCTCGATAAAGTCGTTCTTGTACGTAGCACCGGTATTACCGCCACCGCCATACACCTGGCTGATGACAACATCCGGCGAGGCCGCAAAGGTCGGGCAGGTAAAGGCCATCACCAGCATGAATACCGTCAGACGCAACAGAGATCGCAAGCCAAACCCTGAGTTGTTCTTGTTATGCGTTGTCATGACTAACTCCTTGGGCCGTAAAACTGTGGTATGCACGGCACCGGCGGGAGCCGGCTGATCTTGCGAACTGCAACAACTGCCGCGGTGACGGCTACCAGAGCGAAAATGGTCTTTTTCATGGGGATTATCCTTTGTGTAATTGGCGTTGTACTATTCTTCTGCCGGCACTATTGATATAAACCCAGAAAAAGCAGTTAACCGCCGATGAACGCCGATACACGCCGCCAGAAGTAGGCGCTTCTAAGCGAGAAATCAAAAACTTGATCAAAATACTGGCTTAACCCATAAGTTGATTAACATTTTTGATATAAGTCTAGGTTTTATCGGCGTGCATCCGTTTTTCTCGGCGGTTATCTGCCGTTTTAAGGATAAATAAGCCCGGACCGGAGTCTAAACCCCGGTCCGGGTCTTTTCAGCAGAAAGTCGTTATCCCAATTGGCAACATGGCCTTTTCTCATTGTGGAGGGAATTGACTCTGCGCTGAAACTCTGAAAACGTTACATCGTGCAACCAGGCGCAAGCAGTGCGCCCCTACGGTTTACGTCTCCTGATGCCGATCAATCCCAGCAAACCTGAACCGAGCAGCCAGGCGGCCGCCGGGATCGGGGTGGGAACAGCCGGATTCAGGTCAGGTGTGCCCGCAACAAAGATAGTATTGCCATTGGTATCAGTAGTGCGAATCGCCGCGGTAATCGTGCTCAAGTTCGAGGTCATCTTGGGATACAGGCTGAAGTTTGCTGTTGTGCCGTAGCCGACCAGGTCTATCAGGTTGGAAGTTGCTGCCATGGTGCTGGCTCCGGTGGCGGTAGTATTGAACAAGGCCAGTTTCCCGGCGGTAGCGGACAGATTGAGACCCGCAAAAGTGCCCAGAGTCAGGTTGTAAACCGGGTCGGAGGCAGTGCCGGCCAGACCGGTTCCGCGACCTTCCTGAATCAGAAAATAGCTGTTGGCCGCGATGGTTCCGGACAGGGAATGCGCCAAAGCGAATGTTGTCGTGTTGGTCGCGGATGCATATTGGAGACTGTAACCGCTCAAGCTGATTTCTGAGGATCCATCGTTGTACAACTGGACCCAGTCGTTGCTGTAGAGCGGCGCGGCGCTGGTAGCCCCTCCTCCGCCATAGATCTGGCTGATGTAGAGCGCCGCATTTGCCGAACCCGCCGCTGACAATACTGCTACAATTGCTGATGCTGCCAATATCCTTTTCATTTCCCAGCTCCTTTTCTCCGTTTTTTGTTTTCCGACTACAGCTTCATTTACGCAAGTAGACTAAAAAAAATGAAAAGCCCGCCGTAAAGATTCCTCTACGGCGGGCTTTCTGGTGCCTGGTGAAGGTCAGCAAAGTTCCCGGACTGGATTTCTAAATTATCTGCTATTCAATTCTGCACATACTATACATTGTAGTTTATGAATATTGTGTGAAAGGTCCGCAAAAGTGTTGTTACGAATCAGTATATCCAGCATCCTCATAACCGCTTGATATCATACGTACATACTTGAGCTAATTAAAATTTGGCTACAAACATGAAAACTTGTTAGTCGAACTGAAACAAACAACCATGAAGCGGATTGAAATTCCCCGGTAATTGGCCCGAGGCTGCTCAGATTGATCTATCTATTACCTCGGGCCGTCAGGAATACAAGAGCAAGGACCGCAATAGTGGCAAGAGGCAGTGGAAGACCCGGGACCGGTTCAGCTGGTGACGTGGTTACTGATAATGAATGCATCGCGTTATTATTGGTAATCACAGGGTCTAAGGTGGTTGCAGAAACCTGGGCTGTGTTCAGATAAAGTCCCGGCAGGGTTAAATGAAGCATTATCCGGGCAGTTACGGTCCCATAAGGGGGCATTGTGCCAAAAGAACAATTGACTGTTCCGTATGATTCAAAGCAACCGACCGGGATAGAATCAATGATTGAACCTGAGGGCAAGGCGTTAATGATAGTCACCCCTGTTGCGGGAGAAGGGCCGTTGTTGGTGGCTACAAGATCATAGGATACGGTTTCTTCCGCAAAGACCGGTTCGCTTGGCCCTGACATGATGAGGGACAGATCAGCCTGTTGATCAAGCGACCAGTCGAGTTGCAGCTGTCCGGTGGCGCCGTTTAATCCGTCAACGGCTATCTGGTATGTCGTGCCGGCCTGGGCCAAAAACGTCACGCCGCTGGTATTGCCGGCAGATCCGTCATTGTCGTTTGCCGCTATGCCGGCGAGATCGTTTATGGCTATTCCGGTGTACACCGCCAGCAGGGTGTCGAAATTGCTGTTGTGGGTATCGATCGAAGCAATACCGGTGAAGGGCGCTGTCCAGCTCCACCATACGGATTTGCCGCCGGGGTTGTTAGCGTGGTTTGGCTCACCATACTCCTTGGTGGCATTCAGGTTGATCGCAGTGATCTGGCCTGTTTCACCGGCAATTAGCGAGAGGTTTGCAAACATGTCGTTGATCGGCGGGCTGATTGCTGCCTGCAGGCTAAGGCGCGGCTTGGTGATATTGTTGCGGCTGTCAGTGATTGAAACACCATTTGACGTCAAGCGCCCGACTGTCTGGTCCAGTGTGTCAGTTGGATAAGCCGCATTCATTACTGCCACCGCACCGGTGACATGCGGTGCAGCCTGAGATGTTCCGGCCATCTGAATATTGGCAACTGTGATGAAGGCGCCCGGGGCAAGCATGGTCAGGAAATATGCGCTGTTGGAAAAACAGGGAATTTTATCCGCCCCTGTGGAACTGTCGGTACAGCCGGAACTCCAGGTATAGGGCCCACCCCAGTTGGTATCGTAAACCGCCCCAACCGAGACGACTCCCGGGGTACATGCGGGACTGGACATCCCGTCTGCCAGTGCAGAATTGCCTGATGATGCGACCGGAACGATACCGGCAGCCCGGACATTGTTTATCGGAATCAGAAAGGGGTTGGTACGCAATTTGTCGCACGGCGATGTATAGTATCCACCATCGCCCAGGCTCATGTTCATGGCCACAATATTATAAGCGTTCTTGTTGGCGATGGCCCAGTTGATACCGGCGATTATCCAGTCGTTGTCAGAAGCACCATCGGAAAAGGCGTTGATCGCGGCAATTTGAGCACCGGGGGCAACGCCGGCAGCGATGCCGGCAACATTGGTTCCATGCCCTCGGGGGTCGGTGTTGAGAGTGATATTATTGCCTGTGACATCTACGGAGGCAATAACCTTGCAGCCGGCAGGGACACCCGGTGCGCTGCAGGAACCGAATTCTGCAAGGTTATAGTTGATTCCGGTGTCGATGACAGCAACGGTTGTGCCGCTGCCGTTCATTCCTGCATTGGCGGTAGCAGGCTGTTTGATGAATGGCAGGCTGTAGGCAAGGTGCGGGTAGATGGGGGTGTTTTTGTAGGCGGCAATTACACCCGGATGCTGAAGGTATCTCTTCAGGGCGGCTCCGGAATGGAAGCGCTTTAACGCCATCGGAAGGTGCGAATAATCGGACAATGTTTCCGTTTCATTCCGTGCAAATCCGGTGTCAACGTCATCTTTCAGGGTGCGGTACCTGCGTGCCTTGAAAGCGAGTATAGACTCATCGTCATGTTTCAATGCCCAGTATTGGCGCATTTCCCTGCTATTCTTTTCCACATCCTGGTCATCATAAAGGACGATGATATCCTGCGGGATACTTGCGTCTAGACGTTTGACAATTGTGTCTGGAACATCGGACAGATCGAAAGCGTCAGCATGCTGACCACAGATCAGCATGAAGATGCTTGTCAGGACGCAAAAACAAATAATCTGCTTGAATCCTCCAGCGTATGTTTCCACCACGACTCCTCTGTCTATAATAGAATAGAAATCGACACCGGCAATTTCTCCCCGATACGTGTCTTTACCCTGTGCCGATCGCCTGACACGGCCTCATATAAACGGCATGATGCATAAGCCCGCTGCAAAGATTCCTCTGCAGCGGGCTTTCTGGTGCCTGATAAAGGTCAGCAAAGTTACCGGACTGGTTTCCGCCTGGCTCTGCTATTCAGTTAGGAATGCACTTTACAATTCAATGGTTGAAGTTGTGCGTGCGGTCCTGCCTGCTACTGCACCAACGGTGCGCCTTCGACTTCAACCACCAGCGCCGGAGGCTGCTTCCCTTCGGCGGTCTCGAAGTCCCAGCCGTCGGAGCTGGTCGGCTCGAAGAACCAACCATGGTTAGGAGCGCCGTCAACCCATGCCTGAACGGTCGCGGTCAGGCCGGCAGTGTCGGTGCTCAGAATCTCTGGTGCAGGTGCCGCAATGGCGATGCCGGTAGCCGGATCCCAGGCCGGTGCCTGATAGGTGGTGCCGTATTTGGTCAGGATGAAGAACGGCAATGGAATCGGTTTCGGCATGGTGAAGATGAAGTCTGTCGCGCTGGCCGCCTCGATGTCATCAGTCTGTACACCGCCGCCGACCATGACGCTCGGCAGTGTTATGTAGCGATAAATCCCGGTGTCGGTATTGAGATAGGTCATGGAGGTCCAGGAAACCGGCTGGGGGGTGAAGTCGTTCCAGATGCTCTGCTCGCCCCAGGGTACCAGCATCCGGTGCATTTTTACTTTTCCCTTGGTGGAGCTGGTAGCCTTGAATATCAGGTAGGCGGACTTGATCTTCGATCCCGGCGCGATCTGGCCGGGATTGGTGCCGATGATATTGTCGAAGCGGAGCATGGCGTTGACTCTTGATCCGTTGTCGTCCATGTCGGTGGTCAGGGTCGCTTCGCCGCCGTAGCTTACATTGGCGTTGTTTTCGTTGATCTGGACATCAACCGTGCCGGAATACGGGGTGGTGGTCCCCACCAGCGGCCTGCGGTTCTGGAAGATGTGAGAAAAGTTGCCCACCATTGCAGGGGTGATCGGTTCAAGTGCAGGCAGCGGCGGTGCCGGCGGCTCGGCGCCGAAGTCGTAGGTGGTGTCTACGGCGAGTCGTTCTTTCACGTTGACATCATACTCGAACTGGCTGTCGGCGTCGGTCTCGAAGTAGCTGGTGAATCCGTCGACGGCGCCTGCACCCTTGTTGTACCAAGGGGAGAAGGTCTTGACCAGAATTTTGGCTGCTGCCGGGTCGATGGTAACCAGCCTCATCAGGCCGTTGCCGGCATTGGCGCGATCCTGGTAGTCGGAGAGCATCTGGTAAACCGGGCGGTTGGCCGCGTCATGGTTGACCAGGGCGTACTCGGTGTGGGTGTGGCCGTTCAGCACCATGAAGACCATCGGGTTGTTTTTGACGAAGGCGTCCCAGATTTGGCGTCCGGTCACGCTCTGGCCGCTGCCGTCTATGTAGTCATGGGTGGAGACGACGACCGGCAGCCCCTGAAGTTCAGGCTTGGCCAGCAGGGCATTGGCCCAGGCGAGTTCTTCGGCGGTCGGGTCTTTCTGGAAGCCGATATGCAGGATGCAGGCGCCTTCGACCCTGAAGACCTGTGCCTGGGAAAGGTTCCCCGGCGCCGCCTCGATGAACCAGGGCTTCCCCTGGGTGATGGCCGGTGTGATGTTGTTCAGGAAGAAAGCCGGGTCGTCATGGTTGCCCCGGACGATGGAGAAAGGCAGTGCGCTCTGGGCCAGCAGCGGGTCCAGGGCGGTCATGGCGTTGGTCCACTGGGCGGCATTTTCGCCGTTGTCCACAACGTCACCCAGGTGAGCGGCAAAGGAGATATTCTGGCTGGCGGCATTGGCCAGGATCCACTCAACCTGCTTTTTGAAGCCGATGTCCCCCTCCTCGGAATAAACCTGCGTATCGGGAATGGCGGCGATGGTGAACGGTTTGGTAAGGGCACGTGCGGCCTTGGCATTTACTTTGCCGTTGATCAGCTGGTTGACGGACGTGGTGAAGGTGATTTTTGTTTTCCTGTCTTCTTTGCTGAATGAGAGAGGAATAGTCGTAACATCGAAGAAATTGAAACCACGGCGGACATAAATATATGGAATGCCGTTTATCTCACCATCAGCATTGCTGAGAGTGACTCCGGTGGGGAGATTGCTCAACAGCACGACCAATGACCCATCGATTTCGATTCCTCTGTTCTCGCGAATCCTTATAAAGCCGACATAGTTTCCGGTTTTACGGCAATGCTCAAAGCCGCTTACGGTAACCTTCACTGAACCGGAGTAGTCATTCAGTTGTGCTGACGTGATGATGCCGGCCTCACTGTCAGTGACAAAGAGGGCAAATTGGGCTGAACCGCAGAGGGTAACGGCGAATGCGGTAATGGCGAATTTTCTGATTAATGGATGGGTCATGCTGGTGTCTCCTTGTTAGGTAGGTAGTTCGTTAGACAAAAAGAATCCGGGCCGGAGAATATTCTCCGGCCCGGGGAAGTGGATCTGATTATTTGCCTGTTCTTCTTCTGATTCCCACCAGCCCCAGCAGTCCTGAGCCGAGCAGCCAGGCGGCCGCTGGAATCGGTGTGGGAACCACATCGATATTGGCTCCGAAGTTGCCGTATTCGGATAGCGGATCGATACCTGGCATTCCGGTCAAGGTATCGGAATATACGGCGTTTCCATAGGTGAGATTCGAATTGAACTGCAGATTGTGGTCTGCTGCCGAAGCGCCGTTAAAAAACGCAAACGCATCGGATGTGCCCATGGTTGCCGCAATGACATAAGTCTGGCCGGCCTGGAGAGTCGCGCCCACATTTATCATGTGGTATTTTCCGTTAACCAGTTCCTGGCTGTGAGGATAAATCGGCTCGGTAAATGAAACCGAGGTTATAAGTGTGCCATTCGATTTCCAAAGGCTGATTACATGGCTTCCTTCTAATTTTCTGTCCGGTTCATGGTCGTAGATACCAAGTGCGGTTACATAGAGGTCACGGTTGGCCGTGAAACTCCACCCGGCAATCCCATCGGATCCCGCCACCAGATTATCACTGGTGGGAGCATCAAAATCCACACCCAGCGCGGCATGTGCATCGCCTGAGCCGACAACCAGAGCGGCGATCATGACAGCGCCGCACAACATGCTTTTACAGATTGTCATTCCTGTGTATTTCATTTCCTTTTCTCCCTGAATAGATTGGATCTTCCATGCCGAAGGGCGGAACTGTCAAGTTCCGCCCGTAGACAGGGCAGCTAGAGCGCCTTTACGAAGATCGGATTAGAGTAGAACCAGAGGTCGCTCCAGGCGTGGTCGGCACTGTTGATGCCCGGGGTATTCTTCAGAGGGTTGCCTGAAACGTCGGTGCCGTAGATCGTCAGATTGCTGGCATTCTTCACTTCGACGCCGTAGCCGAGGTTTGAGCCGCGGATGCGAAAGAACATATCGTTCTGTACGTTGGGCACTTCAAAGGCCATAGTTGTGTAGCCGGCGGCGTCGGTGATCCATGAAGTGGCGTCAAAAGTCTTGACCACGCTGGCAACGGAAGGGTCGACGGTTTTGTACTCGGGATTTGGAGTAATGCCATCAGCAAGCAGCTTGCTTGCTCTGGCCGGATTTACTCGGCCCTGGATAAGCTGAACATGATGGACGACCGGGGAATTGCAAACATAGTCAGTCGATGCGTTGTCCCCTGCCTGGCAGTTGTTGGCGTCCGGTGATTTGAAGCGGATCCTGACGGTGATTTTATCCCCTTTTTCAACAATAAGCTCTTCTCCCATGGTCGCATTGTTTTTGCCATGGGCTTTTTTGTGATGCCCGGCTGCGCCGTGGAACACCCTGAAATCGAGCTCATTGATCAGATCGCCATGCACTGAATATGCATTGCCGGAGCGGAGCCCATTAACGACATCCTCCTGAGTGAACCTTTCTTCATGCCTTAGTTTCTTTGCATGGTGTTGATCATCGCGATCATGTTTATCATTCTTCTCATCATCGTCGTTATGCTTTACCTTCACATAGGTCTTGGTGTACTCGCCAGGCCAGAAGTCGCTGCCGAAATCATTGTGGAAGTCAGAACTGGCGAAGTTGAAGAATTTACGGCCGTCAGCCAGCAGGTTGTCCCAGACCCCTCCGATGGTTGCGATGTAGTACCCTGCGCCGCCGTATGTGCCGCCACCACAGGCATTGGCGCCGAACGACCCGCGATCGGTGTCTTTCGGGTGACCGGGGATCCCTTCAAAACCGAAGGCAACGGTCGGGCCGTTGTCGTTGATGTCGCGGAATGCAGCGATATTCCAGGCGCCGCCGGTCAGGCCACACCCCGCCCGCTCTACATGAGCCGGAACGATCCAGCCGGTGGTGGGATAGTTGGCCTGCATCCATTTAACGCCGTCGATAGTCTTGTTATGGGCCGCATTGAGGCCAAGTGACGCCGAGTAGTCAGGAGCGGTATAGGCGGAGTTCTGGAGCTTCCCGGGCCAGCTCATGGTACTGGCGGTGGTGGTGGTTAAAGTGCCGTCGGTGTCCGACTTGTCGAAGCGGTATTCGAACTCGGCAATCGGCCTGGCATCAGCGGCAACGATACCAGTGCTTGAGTGCTCGTGGCCCGGCGGATTCCACTCCATGCCGGTCATGGCCAGTTTGCCGGGATAGTTGGCGCGGATGCCGAGAATCCAGTCAAATGCGCCCATGTATGCAGGGCCTGCATACCCCGGAATATCAGAGGTGCTGATCAGGGTCTGCCAGCGCCACATCTTACCGGCATCGCCGATGGCAGGATTGGGAGCATAGGTGCTCCAGGCATTACTGAAACCGTCGCGGCTGCTGCTTCCGCCATGTTCGGAATTGGCCTGGAAGTCGAGGCCGAAACGGAACCCCTGTGGCATGACTCCTTTGCGATATAGCCCGGCAGGATCCTGAACGGCCGACGTTGCGATTACGCCGGCTGCTGTCAGGTCGTTCATCGGGTAGCTGCCATCGGTATAGGTCGTGTGCTGGTGAAAATCACCTGTCATCCATTTCTCAGCAGCTAAGGCACTGCCGGCAGTGAGCACGGTCACGGTGAGTATTGTTGCGCAAATCTTCTGATTCCTTTTCATCTGTTCACTCCTTTACGGTTTTGAAATATAGTTATGGCCTTCCTCAAGTTGTTCCTGCTGTATTCAGTTTGCCCGCGTTCAATCTGCAAAAGTTATTCGAAACGTCCGGTTCAGGTTTTGGCACCTCCTTTTATCTCGGCAATATAAAAACAGCCGGGTTGGCTTTCATCATTGAAAGGCAACCCGGCTGTCCGCATGGGATCCGTGGCTTTCCGTCCCCGCCTTGCAACGGGTTTGGCAATATCCTTGAAAATGCCTCTTGTCTGAGCTGATGCGGGAATCCGCTTGTTCCCAACCGGCGGAATCAGGAACAAAAAAACCCGGACCGAGCGAAATCGCTCAATGGTCCGGGCTTTCTGGGGCCTGATGTATCAGGTCAGCAAAGTTCCCTCATTGTGTTCAAGTCATTACATTAATGTCCGTCTGAATTCCGCATCACAATAACATAAGATTATTGCAGCCATATTACAGCAGGCTAACGATTTTGGAAATAATGCGGTTTGTCGAAACTTCAAGTTCAGGCAATTATCAGGTTACCCAGGTCAAAATTGTGCATGCTGGCTGGTAAGCGTATAAACGCCGGTTATTTTGAACAGCATGGCATTTGTCTTATTTTCTCCGATGATTGCTATCTCGGATTTTTTCTCGGATTTGATGTGCTTGATCGAACGGAGCAGGATCGCAATACCCATGGAATTGATACGAAGCGTATTGCTGAAATCCATGACAACCCTCTTTCCGGTGATCTTGCGGGAAAGCTCCTCAAACGGCTGCTCGGAGTGCGAGTCGATGTTACCGTAAAAGCGGATATTGTCACCCATGCTGTCCTTGTGGATTTCGAACTTGAATTCCAGGTCCATTTTCATTCTCCTTTTTCAACAATTACCGGGAAGAGGCTGAGGACTCCACCCATGGTGGTATCCACCCCTGGGTTGATATTGACATAGAAATAATCCAGAAATTTCCACAAGATGAACAGGCCGCGGCCGGCCCTGTCACTTTCCGGATCAGTATCGTTGTCGTTCAATGATAAAAACAACTCCACTGTTTCAGGCGCCAGATTCCCCCAACTGTCGCTGATCTCCAGGAGAAGCTGCTTCCCGTCGAAAGCGCAGCGCAGCGTTATCTTTTCGTCCGCGAGCAGTTCGCGTACGCAACCCTTGATAAAAAGCGGTTTGCCCTCGGTGTCGCGAGGGGCGGAATAGAGCGCGTTTTCCAGCATTTCGTCCACGATTAGTTCGGCCCGCTGGCCGAGAAAATCATGGTTCACATCCTTACCGTCAAACAGATTTTGCAGTTGGCCGATAATCACTTCCTTGTCCATTGATGACGAGACATTCCACTCTCTCGTCCAGCAACGTGCATCTACCCTGGGCACCGTGCCTGATACGGATATGACCGTGCCTCGGTCGCCATAGCGAAAAGTTCGTATGCTCATTTAAGTTCCTTCATGCCATTCATTCTTTAAATCCTTCCGTTTCATAACCGACAATCAGGACGGTTACGTCATCCTCGAACTCTTCCACTCCGGTAAAATCGCGGACCGATTCAACCAGCCGCCGGCGCGTGACAGCCGGATGGCCACTGAGTACGTTTCTCAGAAACTCCTCCAGACGATCATACCCGAACTCTTCCCCGTTGGTGTCGCGGGCTTCGACAATCCCATCGGTATAGAGCAACAACCGGTCATTAACGCTGAAATCAACCGTGCCTTCTTCGTAAATGCTTCCCGAATCAAAACCCAGCGGGAACCCGCCCGTGTTTTCCAGCATGGAGATGACTCCGGTCGAAGCCCGGTAGATGTAGGGATAATTATGGCCGGCATTGGCATAGGAAATTTTTCGATCGACCAGGTCGATAACCGCAACCACGGCGGTCATCATCAGTGAACTGGAGGCCGTAACGAGCACCGCCTTGTTCATGCCGGACAACAATTCGGATGGTGTCCGGACGCCCATGTCCAAAAGCAGATGCAGCCCTGCTTTTGCGGCGGTTGCGACCATGCCGGACTGGACCCCATGCCCGCTCACATCTCCCACCATTACACCCAGACGGTTGTCGTCAATTATGAAATAATCGTAAACATCTCCGCTGATCTCGCTCGAATTTATCAGTACAGCGTCCAGAACAGTTCCTGAGAAGCTGAATGAAGAGGGGGGCAAAAGACTCTGTTGAATCTGACGGGCCTTGTCCACCTCTTCGCAGATCCGCGCGCTCAGAATTTCCAGCTTGTTCAGCAGGCTGGCCTGGCCTTTGGAGATGACCATGATCAGCTCGGCCACATGCACGATTCCGACACAGTTGCCATTGTCCAGCACCGGAAATGAGTCAAGGTCCAGTTCCGGGTCGAGCTTCAGCAGCAGCGACAGGGCCGAATTGATATCCATGTCGGGAGACATGCAGATTGGTTGGGTGTTGATCAGCAGGTTAATCGGTTTTTTACCGAAGAGCTCAACAGCGAATTTGCGGGCCAGGTGCCGTGAAAACAGGTCGCGGCGACTGATCACCCCCTCGAAACCGTCGGCACCGCTCACCGGTATCATCAGCAGAGTCGCATTACTTGTGAAGAGGGAGGCCACTTCCATGACCATTGTGGAGGAGGGTAGCGATGCGGACGGACGCATTACATCTTTAAGCAATGCTGAACTGTATTGGCTTCGAACTGACATGGTCCGGATTATATACCAGCCAATATTTCAATGGTGTGCCGATATTAGAAAATAACAGTTACAACCTGCAGCAGCACACATGATAACCAGTTAATAAACCGGGCATTAAATCTATTCAGTTCGACCTGAAAACTTTGAAACCAGGATCTTTATCCATGATTTCATCCATCTCGCGATACATTCTCTCACGCAGTTGCGGGTCATTATCGCCACTTAAACGCAGCACGAGCTCCTCCCATTCATGCCTGATGAATGGTTTCTCCCGGTAGGCTTTCAGTGCCGACACCGCAGCCTGAATCTGTTTGGCGCTATACTTGGGATACATAAATTTTCCTTTATCGAGTAGTGGCGCATTGGAAACGTCGCTGACTATACCAGTTCCTGCCCGATAATTTTGTTACAATCAGGTAAAAACACGCATCAATCGGAACAACCGGCTGATCTGAATAATACTGCTAATTTCAGGCGCAATCCTCGCGCCACAGACATGCATCCTGTCCGCAATTGTCCGCCTCGCCTGTTTCAAAGCAGACGTCGTTGTTTTCCGCCTGCTGGATAGCCCTGACCAGCTCGGCCTTCTTCATCTTGCCTACCTTGATGTCGTGCTGTTTTGCTATCTCCTTGATCTCTTCCAGCTTCATTTTGTCCTCCCTTTCCCCTTGGTTTATTGTTCCTCTGCCAGATGAATCTCCACCCGGGCCGCCTCGCGCAGACGCTTCAGATACGAAACAACCTCTGCCTGCAGGCGTTCCCGCTGCAACTGTTTGCTGATTTTTTCCCTGACCTCTTCGAAAGGAAGCACCTCTTCGGGGCTGCGCTCGGTGACCTTGAGTATGTGGTATCCGAAGCGATCCTCGACAATCGCGCTGACCTGGCCAACTCCCAGAGAAAACGCCGCCGCCTCCATGTTTTTGCCCAGCTGGCCCGGAGTAAAATACCCCAGGTCGCCGCCATTCGCGACGCTCGCACTGTCATCGCTCTCCCCGGCAAGCAGGGCAAAATCCTCCCCCTCTGAAACCCGCCGCGATAAAGCCTCGATCCTGGCGCGCGCCCGGGCCTTCTCCGGGTTGCCCGTCACTGTGTCGAACCTGACCAGGATATGGCTCAGCCTTACCCGCACCGGCCGCAGGTATTCCCTGAGGTGGCTGTCGTAATAGCCGCGCGTTTCGTTTTCCGCAACGGCTGTTCTGGCTCCGAATTTGGAATCGGTCAGCGCCTGAATGGCCATGCCGCGCTTGATGTGCGACATCACGATTTCCATGGACAGCCCCAGTTTATCCAGGGAAGCGTTGAAATCCGCTTCACTTGGGAACTGGCCACGCAGCTTGGAGATTTCAGCATGAACTTCATCATCCGGAATCACGATCCCGTCCTTCAAACTCTGCTGATGACAAAAAAAGAGGCCGATCAGGGTCTCCAGGGCCTCTTTTTTTGTCATAGCCAGGGTGGCCGGTTCCAGGTTCGCCTCGGTTTTTTTGCGCATCCGCAGGACTCGGGCCAGCTCACCGCGATAATCAGCGGTCGAGATGACCGACCCGTTGACCAGGGCGGCCATGGCTGCGGGAGGAATATCCGCGGCATAAAGCGCCGAACAGGAGATCAGCACCGCACTCACTATTTTCAGGAAAGTTGCCATGAAATGAATTCCCGTACCTCTAAAACTTCGCATTCAGGTTCAACTGGAACACATCGATAGCCAACGGCACACCGCTGATTTCGTTGGCGGTAAACCAGCGGGTAGTCATCCAGACATTTTTGGCCAGTCCCAGATCGACTCCGATGATCCAGCCCTTGGCATTGGTGCCGCCCAGGTGGAAATCCGATTCGGTGAAACCATCCACCACAGCATCCGCCTCCAGGTATTTGTAGTTCAGCATCACTTTCCAATCCATGAGGGCGCTGATTTCGCGGTTTCCGACCGAAATACCAACCTGGTAGCCCTCGGTCTCCTTCATCATGGCCTGACCGACGCGCGCATCCACATCGGCCCTGTTGTAACCCAGGTTGTTGACATAATCCCCGATCAACGTCACCTGATAGTTTTCATCGATGGCATAATCTATTTTTGTGCTGATGTTCAACTCCCTGAATTCGGCGGCATACCCCAGATAACTTGATCCACCGCCTACAAACGATGGATTGTCGTTCGGATCAAGGTAAAATGGCGTATTACCCTTCTGCTGGAACTTCGGCCTGCTCCAGTCGGTGTCTCCCTTGAGATTCTCAATCGACTTTCCGGTAATGTTGTCGAAATGGTAATAGGCGACCGCCAGTGTTGCGGTCAGCTTGTCCCGATACTTGTAGTTCACGCCGACCTGGCCTCCGAACAGCCATTTGTCATGGCTCTTCATCTCCATTTCCTCGATCGGGAACGCGCCTGCGGTAAAGAACAAGCTGGCGCCGCCGCCAAGGTCCGGCTTCCAACTCATGGCCAGTCCATCGAAATTAAGATCCTGGTCCCAGACCAGGTCGGTCCCGAACCAGGGATTTTCGAAGCGCCCGCCCCAGACAGTGAACTCAGGAATAGGCTTCCACTTCAGATAAGCCTGATCCAGCAGGAAATTCTTCTTGTTCAGTGAATCCCCCATGGTGCTGTTGGTTGAGACCGGGTTGCTGGTGTTTCCGGTCGCCAGGCGTATCCCCGCTTCAAGCTGGTCATTGACCTTGACTTTCAGTCCCAGCCTGGCTCGAACCTGGGCATAGTAGCGGTCAACCGTTGAGTTGGCTTTTGTCAAAGTATTTGTATCCGTCCTCCACGACTCGCCGTTGTTCTTGTCAAAGAGGTCGGCACGATAGCGCAGCCGCAGATCCCCGTTCAGCTTTATCCGCCGGGTCCACTCCGGTATCGGCAGAATCCTGCCGGCAACCTCGACCCGCATGTCACGCTGAAGATTATCACCGATCGCATCGGTCACCCGCTCAAGCGAAAGCTTGCGCAGGAAACGGTCGCGGATCCGCTCGGCTTCATCGGCGGTGATCAGGGCCTGGTGTTGAAGTTTCACGATATTCGCCAGCAGGCCTTCCTTGGGCAGGGAGCTGCGGTTGTACTCGATTTCCTGATCTTCCATGGCGATGAAATCATCTTCATCCGCGGTTGACCATTTTTTCCCGATCCGCTCCTTGATCTGCTCCGTTTCGTCAATACCCAGCACCCCCTGCTCACGAAGCACTTCCAGAACCGGTCGGATTTCCTTTTCCGGCAGCTTGGCATTGGCTTCCATCGCAGGCTCAACGCTTTTTTCCTTTGCTTCAGTTACCTCCGGATCTTTTTGCGGCTGTTCCTGTCCGCTGCCGGCAAGCTCCCGTCTAAGCAGTTTGTCAGCTTCCTCGCCGGTGATGGTGCCCTTGCGTTGCAGAAGCTCGATCACGGCCTTGAAGCCGCTCCCTGTCGGGCTGTCGCTCTTTCCGCGCAAGCCGGCGCTTTCTTCAGTGGTAATAACGCCCTTGACGCTCAACAACTCCAGAAGCGCATCAACACTACCATCCCGAGTAGAAGCCGCCAGGGCCTGGCCTGACGCTGTCAGCAGCATAGGCGCCAGAACGGCACACACAACCCTTGTGTTAAACTTCATATAATTGGTTCTCCATGTATAATTATTTTTTCGTTAATCGAAATTGGACTCAACCCTGGGAAAGAATCCGCAGCGTAACCAGCGACGGCATGCCGTCCGGCGGTGCCTGACTGATTTTCAATCCGGGGAGCGAAGCCTTCAAGGCATCATCCAGCTTATCGTTGCCGGACGAAGCGACAATCCGGTATTTCTTGATGGTGCCTTGCGGATCGAGCAATATCTTGAGCGTGATTTCATACTTGCCCTTTGGAACACCGCCCTCTTTATCCATGCGCTTTTTTAACTGTTTCTTGATCTCGTCCTGGATCTTGCTGGTGTACCAGCCGTACTTGGTCAGCATCGCCAGGCGGTTCATGCCGCCACCACCACCGAGGGTTATGTCGCGTCCTTTATAGTTTTTGCCCTTGCCCACCAGTCCGAATCCGTCCGAACCGGCGCCTCCCTCACCTTCAACACCCAGATCAGCTCCCGCCGGAGGCGCATTGTCCTGTGGCTGGTCCTGGGCCTGTGGCTGCGGAATTTCCGTCGGCGTCTGAATCGATTCCTTGGGTGTTTCCTTCTGCTGTTCCGGCTCGGGCGGTTTTACCTTCTCCTCGGGAGGAGGTGGTTTGATCAGCGTGACCTGATAGAGCGCCTTCTTCTTTACGCCGTCGTCGCTCAGGAACACCTTGACCACAAAACCGACAATCAACAGGAACACCAGACCGACAACCCCCGGCACCAGCCAGTTCTGGTACGGGGTTTTCAGCTTCTGTTTAGGCTTCGCCGGGCCGTCAACCGGAGCGCCGGTCGGCTTGCCTTTCGGAACAACCCCGCTCGCGCGCTGTTCCCACTCCTCCGGTTCCGACGTGCGGTAGCGTTTCAGATTCTTCAGGCCGCTCATTTGACCAACTTCTGCGTCACCAGCCCCAACTGGGTAATTTCCAGTTTCTGAAGCAGGTCCAGAACATCGATGACACTCTTGTAGGATATCTTCTCGTCACCCCGCACCAGCACCGGTTTTCCGGTGTCGACCGCCTTGTACTGGCGCAGGCGGGACTCCAGCTCCCCCATCGACACCGGAAAACTGTCCAGGAAGATGGTCCCTTCCGACGTGATCGTGATCGCCTTGGTGGACGGCTTGATCTTGCTGGCCGCGGCGCTGGCCTTGGGCAGATTGACACTGATCCCCTGCACCGAAGCTGTTACCACGATCATGAAAACCACCAACAGGTTCCAGGCCAGGTCCAGCATCGGGACGACATTTATTTCGACTATCTCGTCATGGTCATCCGCCGGCGCTTTCATGCTTCCTCCTTCCCGTGGAAGCCTTCAACCCTCAGGGCGTATTCTTCGATGAAATGACGCGTCTCCACATTCAGGTTTTTCATGTGCATGACCAGGAAGCTGTAGGCAAACAGCGCAGGAATCGCGACAAACAGGCCGAACAGGGTACAAGCCAGGGCCGAGGCCACGCCCGGAGCGATCGCGGACAGGTTGGCCTCGCCAGCCTCGGCCAGGCTGGCGAAGGTGTTCATGACCCCCCAGACCGTCCCCAGCAGGCCCCAGAAAGGGCCGCCGGAGATGCCCAGAGTCAGAACGATCATCCAGGCGTTCATCTTCCGGACCTCTTCCGAGTTGGCCCGGTCCAAGGAGGCGCGGAAGATATTCATGGCCGAGTTGGTCAGTGAGACATCATCCTGCTTTTCAGACTGTTTTTCGACCCAGTTGGCAATCCTGTCGTATCCGGCCTGGTAGATCCGGAACAGGTTTGAGTTTTGAAAGTTTTCATCATTCTGATCCAGCTCCAGCGGATCATGGAGATGATTGAAACTCTCCAGAAAAGCCTCGTTCCCACGTTTGATCTTCTGCAGCCGGGTGAATTTGTTGACGAACACCACCGCGGCCAGAAGCAGCATAAAGGTACAGAGGGCGATGATCATCCAGCCGTCGAAGGTGATGCTCCTGGCGGTGACCTTGATCAGGCGGATGGTAAGATTTTCTCCGCCTCCCTTGCCGCTCTCTTCCTGCATGTAGGAGGTCAGCTTGCCGTCCTGTCCCTGACCCGCGACGGCAGCCGTGAACCAGGAAGCCGGCCGTGCCAGATTGGCAACTTGTACTTCATCCAGATCGCCGACATAAGACTCGGAAAGAATGATGTCGGCGGCGGGAGCAGGCAGCTCTCCGGGCAGATTCGCCGCTGCCGCTTCGGTGCCATCGATATATACCGCCAGACGTTTGCCCGGCTCGGCGGCAACAGCAACATGATGCCAGGCCTTGAGTGACAGCGGTGCGGCTGCCGTTGCAGTTACCGCGGGTTTTCCGCCGGCGGCGACCCGCGCATAGGCCTTGTCGCCGTTGATTCCGACCACAACTGCCTGGGCGCCTTCCTGCCAGGAGAACAGACGGGCGTCACCCTGAGGCTGGTCGAACCTGACCCAGGCCGAAAAGGAGAAACCCTTGGCAAAGTTCAGCGACGGTGAACGCGGCACAACGATCTTGTCCGCCCCCCCCTTGAATGTGGCGCCGTTACCGAGCACGGCAGCCGTACCTAGCGCACCGCTGAAAGTCGAACCGTGATTGCCGTAGGCGGTGGCATCCTTGGGCGCTCCTTCAGCCTCGCTCAGGTGATAGGAGAGCACCTGGGCGGTGTCGTAGGTGCCGCCCGGTTCCTGACCGGCATTGGCGCTTTCATTGCCATAGTAAAGTCCGATCGAGTCCTGGGTGCCGCCACCGACAATCTTGGGCACCTTGACCCACACCAGCGCGATCTCCTGCTTGGGGTCGAATTTCTCGATATGGAACTTGAGCGGCATTTTGTCGTCGGCGCTGATGAATCGGATATCCGAACCATCTTTTTTGGCATTGGCAAAAGCGAAGTTTCCGCTGTGCAGCCGCACCAGCACCGGAGCATCGGTGATGCTTTCCTTGACGTTGCCACCCTTGTCGCCGGCATCGAAGGCGATCTTCTTGCGATACTGCCACTTTTCATCCCACCAGGCATCGGCCTGCAATACACCGGTCACCATCGTAAGAAGCAGCGCCGCTCCCATAATTCCGGTCAATCTTTTAAACGTTCCAGGCACCTTCATGAAATTCCTCCGAACTCTATTTGGTACATCCTTCATAAATTCTGCAACCGCCGCTTCATCCATCACCAACTATCCTTCACAACGTCTCTTCCGACAGGTCGATCACCTTCACATCCAGATACTTCATCAGGAAGTCTTCCGCCTCCGCCAGCATGGTTTTCCTGGCGGCTTCACCGCCGCCGGAGATCGTCTCGATCAGCCTCTTGTCGTTGGTTATGTCAGTGGCGCCGGTCATCGGCCCGATGCTGACCGTGTTCTGGTTGGACGCCGGCACACCGACCGAACCGGCCGAAAAGCCGATATTCTGACTGTTAAGCACCGCGCTGGCCGCAATCATCAGCTTGTTCCCCTGGATACCGGCTTCACCCGCGTCCAGGGTACCCTTGGCATAGATATGGATATCTCCGGCCAAGGGAGGGACAACCGGCCCGGAACCGTCGGAATCAAAGGTCAGGGCGCGGATACCACTGCCTGCGGAAGGCGGAGTAAAGCTGATCGATGTGAGCACTTCGGGGTTGGCCGGATCGTAATTATAAACCGGGGTCGGCGCGCTGACGACTGTCTTGGAACCGCGACCGGCGTTGATGTTGCCCTGATCGCTCCAGATGGTTATATCTCCTCCCAGGTAGGTCATCAGGCGCGATTCGTTGACATTGATATCGTTGCCGGCATAGACAGACAACTGCCCACCGTAGAGGGTAGTTATGCCGGAGGTCTTCAGCGGGGCGTTGCTGATGGCGCTCTTGCCGATATTCATGTTGCTGCCGGCCATGACGTAAATCGATCCGGCACGGCTGCTGATGGCCGAATCGACCATATCCAGATTACCGACTTTGGCCAGTTCAGGTTTCTTTTCATCATAAGTGTAAAAATATTTGCTGATGATTTGTTCGGTTTCCGCAAGCAACGTTTCGGCCTCTGCATCCTTTCCATCGGCTTTCAAGCGTGAAATCCGGTCGCTGGCATCTCGAATGGCATCAAAGAACTCCTTCACATCGGTCTTTGCCATGGAGGCGCTGACGTAAGCCCCGGCGCTGACGATCAGGTCACTGTCCGCATCCACGCCGGTTCCGCTGAAACTGCCGTTATTGGCATTTCCGACCGAATTGACGCCCTCCGAGTTGCCCAGCAGGATATTGCCGCCGGCCTGCACCAGCAGGGTGCCCGGCCCGCCAATCTCGATTGAAGGCTTGACCGCGCTGACACTGATCCCCTGGTCGATGTTGCCGCCGGCCTTGATGCTGGACAGGCTGTCCGAAGCGGTGTTCTGGCCGATGAATTTAAGCCTGTTGATGTCGCCGCCGGCCGTCACCTCCGCCGGTTTGTTCAGGTACAGGTCCAGATCAGCAATATCTTTACCGGAACGGATCTTCACCAACCCTGCATCCTCCAGATGATTAATTCCGGAGTGAATTACGCCGGTCAGCTGGTTATAATGCAGATATCCGCTTGTATCCTCCTCCTGCCGGCCATACATGGACGCTATGTCCACATCCTGCATCTTGAAACCAGCCGCCAGTGACCCGTTACTATCAAGAGTCCCACGGATGCTGCCCTTGGCAAACAGTTCAAGATTTCCATTGTGGGATGGAGCCAGCACGAATTTTTTCTCGACATTGATATCACCGCCCGCTGAAAGGGCAAAGGAGGCGGGCAGGATTAATTTTCGGGGTTCCAGATAGCCACTACTCGAGGAATAGCCTGCATAATGGTTGGTGCCGTAAAGATTGGCGTCACCAAACAGGGAGGTTGCCGAAAAAGCGGTATCCTCTGTGTAGGTCATATTCCAGGGCTTATTAGAAGAGTAAGAAGTAATCATGATGCGATCACGGCTGTTATCCGGGTTCTGCACCGACCCCAGCTGGACATCGCCCATGGCGGCAATACTGACTCGGGCATCGGCCAGTTCCAGGGTTGATCTCCAGGTCGGATTCTTTGCGAAATCGTCCTTGCCGAAACCTCCGGCGCTGGTCAATGTCGCATTGCCGTTCATGATCCGGAAACGGCCGGTCATGTCCCCGCCGGTCGTCACCGCAATATCCCCCTTGCCGAAGGCTCCGATCTGGGTCAGGAGCGACCCTCCCGTACGCACCGACACATCCCCGCCACCCATGGTCGCAATCCCGACTGTAACGGGAATGTTGACAAGTCCGGACTCCTTGCCTCCGAAACCGGCGGCAAGATAGAACCAGCGTGATTCACTGCCGAAAGACACCAAAGGCGCGCCTGTCGAGTTGTACAGAGAGCCATCAACGTATGCTCCGTCCCAACCGTTTGCCGCGTTCAGGTTGCCGTTCACCGCATTGCCCACATCCAGATTGATGCTGCCGCCGTTATGGTAGGTCCAGTAGCTTTTCCGGTCGGCAACCGTGTCCTCGGCCAGTCCGGGCTGTTTCGCAACCAATACCGAATCATCGAATTCCCCGGTGGTGCGGATCGCGCCAGTATTGGCGACGCTGCCCAGGTTCAGATCGCGCCCGGTCCTGATATCGATGTTGCCCAGTGCAGTCTGGATGGCGCTGCCGGCATAGGTGAAATTGATGTCGCGCCCCACATCACCGCGAATCGCTCCGCCGTAGCTCCCCAGGTTGTATTTCATGTCCGCGTTTACCATGTAAGAGGGGCCTTTGACTGCGTTCCAGCCTTTCATGGTCACATCGTTTCCGGCAGCAAAATTTATCGGAGCGTTCTGGCTGTAAACCACCTTGTTGGCGGCAATCACTAGATTCCCGCTGCCGGCGGTCAGCGCGCTCCCATTTTTGACACCCATGTAATTGGCGCCGCCATCGGAACCTGCAATCAGGTTCACTCCCCAGGAGTCGGCCAGTGTGCTCTGCCTGATTGTGTCGAGAGAGGTAGGCGCATCCGAAAGGATCTGGTTTACATTCAGGTCGCGGGTGCTCTTCAGCGTAACGACCCCGGCCTCTCCGCCGGGACGTAACGATTTCAAGTCCCAGGCCGTGTCGAAGTTGAGATTGGTATCAGCGGCGCTTGAAATTTCAATCCCGGCCTGGAAGTGGTTGACCGGTGCATCTGATGCAAACAGGCGTTTTTTTGTATCCGCTTCCGCTGCGGCCGTCATGAATGCTTCGGCGTCGTCGCCATATTCGGTTATCGCCCCGACATTGGTTCTGTCGGCATAAGCCCTGACAGCTTCCACCGAGACTCCGGATGCGCCATTGATCGCGCCGTTGACCGTGCCGATATTGACATCGTTCAGATTTTCGTCACCGGTCTGTTTTTTGCCCTGGTAGGCGCGGAAGGCGACTGTCCCGTCTTTTCCGCCATAGCCTGACGACACGTCGATCGTTGAACCGCTGTTCACATTCAGCGCATAGTCGCCGTTAAAGGCTTTTTTATTGTCGGAGCCATCCTGGCTGCTTAGTATCACCGTGCCGCCATTGGCGCCGGCCGCCTTTCCCATGGCCGACAGTACCGAGCGGGACTCCAGGGTCAGTTTTCTGTCCGAGTACAGCTCGATCCGGCCGCCGCCGTCGGACGAATCGGCGTTGATTGTGCCGCCCACGGTAATTGAGCCGTTATCGGCCGCAACCACAACTTCGCGGCCGGACAGAGTCTTGCCGTTTGTCAGGGCAAGATCACCGGCACGGGAACGAATATTGAGCAGCTCGTTGAAGCCACCGCCCGACAGTGTGCTGCTCAGTCCGTCCAGGCCACCGACACCGTCAAGGTTGGCGCTGTCTATCGAAAGCGAGCCGCCCTTGCCGTTTGCGCCGGCGGCTCCCGCCAGACGGGCGCCTGAATCCTGCGAAACACCGCCGTTAGCGGCGGAAAGAGCTATTGCGCCAGCATCGCCCTGTGCGGAGGCCGACACATCAAGATTGCCGCCGCTACGCAAGTTCAGTTTGCCGCCATCGCTCCGCACCGTAATCTTGCCGCCGTTGTAATAAACTTTCTCGCCGGACGCCGAGGTCTGTTCGTTTCCGGTTGCCTTGATGATTCCATTGATGGATATATCGTTGCTTGCCGTCAGGCCGATCTGCCCGGCAGCCACTTCAACAAGGCCTCCGGTCTGGGTGATCGAGTCCCCCAGTATCTGCAGGCTCCCTCCCGGCGTGGATGCTGTCCCGGCCGTGCCGCCCTTCTGGCTTCCATTCAACGTGACAGCGCCATCCCGGCCGTCAAGAGTGATGTTCGCAACCACGTACGATCCGTCTGCCTTGGATGTATCCGCCGCTGTTGTCACCCTGGCGGCGGACAGATCCAGATTTTTCCTGGTCGTGAGGCTCCCCTCGCCCTTTAGGATCAGATCGTTCTTGCTGTTGATTTTCACTGATTGGTCAAATGCTATGTTTCCGTTGGAGCCGTTCAATCCGGGCGCGATCGTGATCTGGTCCGCGCTGAAGCTGACTGTTCCGCTTGCGGCGGGGGTTGAGGCGGTAGATGTTGCGCCCGAGTTGAGCAGGGTCATCTCCAGGGACTCGAAACTGACGTTATTAGTTCCGATATATCTTGATGCATCGAGGGTAAGCGAACCGCCGGTTTTCAGGGTTACATCAGCCTTCGTAAACTTCAGGTCCATTTCGCCGCGGCTGGCGATTGCCAGATCCCGGTTGTTGGCAAACGTATTTTTCCAGAAGGTTTCAGTAGCGTCGTCCATTGTGATCCGGTCGGCGGTCAGCGAGAAATATCCGACGCCGCCGGTATCCAGGACACCCGAATCACTCAGGGTGTACGTTTTCACGTCCAGCTTGATGCCGGTTTTCGCCTTGAGCAGGGCCCCGTCGCCCAGATCAAAAACACCGCCCGGCGTCACGATCGAGGCATAATCATCAGCTCCGCTGCCGGTGGCCTCCACCTGCGCTCCGGCCTTCAAGGTCACCTTATCGGCGGCGGACAGGGTCACGGCGGCGGCCTTCAGGCTGATGCCATCCTGTACCGTAACCTCCGAGGTTGTGTCCTTGTCCCCGAGCAGCAACCGGCTGACCTGCATTCCGGAGAGCGTGTCACCGGCCAATTGCAGTGTATCTGAAAGCGGCTGGCTGAAATCCGGCTCGGTCACATCGTTGACGATCTCCACATTCCTGGCGGCAAAGGAGGCAATGCCACTCCTGTAAGCGGCCAGCGGGTTCGCATCCAGCGGGCTCACATCCAGCGTTCCGCCAAAATAGGCGCCGTTCGAAGCGTTAAGCGTAAAACTGCCGCCATCACCGCCTATGAAGCTTTTAACTGTAAAATCCCCCTCCTTGATCACATCCTCGGCACGGCGAACGCTGAATCCCGTATAAACCTGCGAAGCGACCGACGTGTCCCTGACGGTCATGTATCCGCCCACGACCGGATATTTCTCTTTTGAAATGGTCTGCTGTCCGGCCAGCAGCTGCTGGCCGGTATCCTGGATTACCAGCGCGCCCGGAACAAAGGCAAACTCTATCGGCAGGATCGAATAGACACCCGCCTTCAGGCCCAGCTCCGGCATCGCCTCCAGGTAGATCGAATTGCCGGGCCGCGTGGCGGAGCCGTCCGGCAGGATCACGTAGCGCCCCGTGACGGTTAGCGGATTATAGGTGCCCGGTATGCCGGACTGCCAGTAGCTGGCATACACCGACCCTCCGCCGGACAGATCCTGGATCGCCCCGTCCCGGACTACCACCTCTTTTCCTTTCAGCGTGATCGACTTGTCCGGAGCAGCGGTGACCTCGGCGCCGGTATTGCTGTTGTCCACATACTTGGCCCACCATTTTGAACTATCGAAATCGCCATAGGCCACCGGAGCAGATCCGGCGGTTGTGATGACGCTCTCCTCGGAAAGCTCGACCGTGCCGGAAGCCCCGCCGTCCAGGGTTATGCTCCCCAGCGGAGCGGCCAGGAAACCGTTGTGATAGATGCCTCCGTCGGCGGCGATGGTGAGGCTGCCGCCCGCCGAATAGATCGGGCTGGTGTCCCGGACGTCACCCGGCAGAATGGTTGTGGTTGTCTTTCCTGGGGTGGTTATGGTGAAGTTGCTGGCGGTGGTGGGATAGATCCTGGCGGCCTGCAGGGTCAGGTTGGCGGCGCTCGTTCCCAGAGTCCCCAACCAGGCTTTTACACTAGGGTCACTATTATAATAATCAGCAAAGGTCATATCGTGCTTCGCCTGCAGCTTGATGTCGCTGAATCCCTGCATCAGCAGGCTGCCTTGAACATCCAGATACTCGCCAATGAAGCTGGCTGTTCCTCCGCTGTTATCAACTACCGACCCGGGAGCAGACGCGGCAAAGATACCGGTATTAACCAGCTTGATCCAGGGAGCGCTGATGGTGGCCGTTTCACCGAACACACCGGTCCCTTGAATCAATGGACTGTCAAGAGTCAGACCGCGGCCGATTGACAGGTTAAGGCTTGTGGGGAGGTTGATTTTCGTCTGGCTGGAAAATGTGAGGTCATCGAAGCCGCTGCTCTGATAGCGCCCCACTTCTCCGGAATTGATGGTCAGATCGCCGATGGTATTTTTAACCGTCAGGCTGCCGTTTCTCGCTCCGGTGGTTTTTCCGGCTCCGGAAATCGTGCCTTCCAGCAACATCCCGGTACCGTAGACCAGCGAGAGGCTGCCGGCATCGCCTGCAACCGTGACAGTCGTCAGTGTGCCGTTATCATTTCTTACATCCCCTGAAACAGGATCCGAACCGGAAACATCCACCAGTGATCCGTTTTCCAGGTCCAGCTTCCCGTTTGAAGCGTCAAGCTTGACGGTCCCGCCTGCTTTCGCGACCGGAAGCGGAGCCGGCTGGTCGGCTTTGGTGGCAACGCCGGTCTTGTTATAGCCTGCCGCCAGTATCTGGCCGGTGCCCCGGACAATCAGGGCGCCATTACTTGCCTTGGCGGTCACGGAACCGCCGGAGGCGCTGATTGTCCCGGCGATCTCGACAAGCGGAGCGTTCAGGGAGATCGTTCCGCCCGGTGCGGTTGCAACTGTGGCGTCGGCCGAGATGGTCAGCTTTGCCGCGGAGTTATCATCGAGTTTTCCAAATTTTAAATCATAGAAACCGCTTCCATAAACATTACTGCCGGCATTAAAGGAGATGTAGGTTTTCCCGATCTGATCCAGAAAGGTCGGGTTGGAAATTGAAAAACATGACCCGGCGCTGCAGGTTGATCCGGTTGCGGCAATATTTCCGGGTGCGGCGCGCTTTAACAGCGAAGGAGCCAATACGACACCTGTATCAACGGTGATATTATTGGTCGCGCTCAGACTGATCCTGGAAAAACCGCTGTTTTTGAAACGGTCGGCGCCCAGCACGAGTTTTCCGACCGGATAATCATCGGGAATCACATCGTCCATACCGAACCCGGCGGCCAGTTGTCTCCCCTGCACGGCCACCTGAACCTCCTGGGCATGCAGGACAAGCTCGCCGCCATCCTTGCCGGGCAGTGAGAAACCGCGCAGATCGCCCCCCAGGGAGATGGTGGGCGACTTGACCGTCAGGGAGCCGGCGTCGCCGCCGCTGACCGTCCCCTTCTCGTCGATCAGGTAACCGCCGCTGACATCCAGCAGCGCCCCGTCCTTGATCACGACGCTGTTCTCGTTGTTCCGGGTCAGGACACCATCGCTGCCACCGGCTACGGAGAGTTGCAGCAGTGATATCGATCCGCCGGAGGTGAATCCTCCCTTGCGCATCTCCAGCGTTGAAAGGCCCAACGTACTGTTGTCTATCTGTTCCCCGGCCGTTGAAATCCGGCTTTGATCGCCCAGAAAAATGGTTTCGCGAAGATCCCCGTTGTAGAGAGGATTGTTCCCGCCATCAATTTTTTCAAAGGAGGTGATGTTGGGGCGAGTCGTCATCTCCACCGTACCGCCCGCTGTTGTGACAGATCCCAGGAATTCTATCCGTCTGCCCCTGGCGATATAACTCCCGCCGGGACGCAGGGTAATCCCGGCATCGCTGTCGGTCTTGATTGCCGTATTGGCATTTATCTCGAGTGCGCCCAGATATAACCTGTTGATCATATCCGCGGAAATCACGGTGGAAGAGTTGCCGTCCAGCAGTTCCCTATCATCCCATGAAAGCCCTTGGGTAGCTGCAGTTACTGTTTTTTTGACCTCAACACTGTTTACGGCAGCACTTTGCAATACAGCAACTTCTGCACTCAAGTCGGTTGACAGCGTTGTCCCGATGGAAAGCCTGCCGCCGGTCGGCGCTTCCAAGCCGCGGTTCATGGAGATCAGATAACCCTGGTAGCGCTGGTATTCCGGGCTGTCCTCATCAGTCGAGTTTTTATCGCTTTCCAGATACGAAGTCGTTACCGTCTGGTTGAGACCGGTGGTGACCGCTGCCCGCAGGTTGAGGTCATCGTTCAGCCCCAGGATCACCTTTGAACTGAGCGACAGCGAACCGGCGCTGCCCCCCACAACCCTGTCATCGGGCTTTGACTTCAAGGCGATCAGGTGCCCCCCGAAAGAGATCCCTTTCAAGGTTTCGCTGCCGAATTTCCCGTAGCTCTTCGTGGTGCTGCCGACCATGCCGGTATAGGTGGACCACTGGGGCGCGTTGCTGATGTCATAAACGCGGCCGTCGGAGGCGATCAGCTTGGTGGATGCCGGCGCGATGCCGCTGTAGGTGACCTTTCCGCCGGAGATGTCAAATCCGGCGCCCTTGCTGATGATGATGTCTCCTAGGGTGTATGAAAACGATGTGCCCGGTATGGCTTTTTTCAGAGCGCCGATGCTGATATTGCCGCCGACCGTGCTGAGATCCCGGGCGTTTTTGGGCATTCCCAGATAATAGCTGGACAGGTCGCCCATGGAGGAGCCTTCCAGCACATCAATCGTCACCGTGCTCCCCGGCAGGAGGTCGCCCTGTTTCTGTCCGTAGTCGTCCCGCAGATACAGGCTGTTGAGCTGCGCCTCGATGAACTGGTCCGCCATAGAGCGCTCAATGCTGAGACCGGAGACGTCGATGTTGCTCTTCTCCCCCAGAAAAACCCGTTCGACAGCCTCCATGGTCACATTTCCGGAATGGGCCGTGATGCTTCCTTCGTGATCGATGCGGGCCAGGGTGGTCGATATCGGAGCGGCCGCTTCGCCGGCGCCTTTTTGAAACAAACCGGAAAAAGTGACGTTGCCGGGAGTGAAGGCAAGCGCATTCCGTCCCATGGCTTCGGCTGATTCACTGACCTCCACATCGGTATCGCTCCCCTGCCCGGTGGCCACCAGATCCCTGGCGGACAGGTAGACGACCCCGTTCTGCCTGCGGGTGGTCACCGCCCGGATCAGGCCATCGTTGCGGACGGTACTTCCGTACAGACCTATCCAGCCGCCATCATCTCCATGCAGCGATCCTTCAGCCATGTTGGCCACATGACCGGCCTTGGAGATGTCACTGTAAATCACGTCATTAGGCGCGCCTCTGGTTTGAAGAATCTCCTTGATCTCGACCTGGCCGTCGGCTTTTAATCCCACCAGGTCGATTTTGCCGCCCGGAGCGCTGATTTTGCCGAGGTTCTGCACATTGGGGCCGACAAAGAAGACCGAACCGCCGCTGTGGGTGGTGATGTCGCCTTCGTTTGAGATGGCGGCGTCATCAGAAATGGGAGTAAGTTTGTTAGGGTCGGGATCGGAGAAATGATCGTCATTAAATATCAGACGGCCATTTTTAAAGTTTTCATCAGAGATATTGAAGGTAGATGCCACCAGCGACTGGACCTGCACCTTGGAGTCGGGGCCGAAAAAGACGCCATTGCGGTTGATCATGTAGACCCTGCCGTCGGCTTGCAACCTGCCGTTTATCACGGACGGATTCAGATCATAGATCCGGTTGAGGGCCGCATAGTTGCTGTTCGGATTCCAGTCCGTCGCGCCAGGCGTGCCGACGCCCTGGTAAAAGCGGATCAGGGTATCCCTGCCGGAGTTGAACGACTGCCAGTCGATGACGACCTTGTCCTTCCCCTGGTTCTGGGTGATGGTCATAGTAGTGCCATTCGTCGTAACCGCTGCGCCATCGGGTGTAAAACCGGGAAAAAGCACCGGCAGCATATTGGCCGTCGGCACGAATGGGGTCGCTGTTCTTCCGATCAGCCCCGGAAACAGTCCGGCAGCGGAGGATAGCGTGGGGGAGCAAGTCGTAGTGATGACAAGCACAAGGGCACAGACCCTGTGAAAGACCGGTTGCTGCGCTGTATTTTTATAGGCAATTTTCTTTTTCATTCGTTGATTCCTTCGGAGTTCCGGTAGATCAGCTTCGCTTGCTCCACCAAATAACTACTTTGTCACAATCAAAATCAAATCCCCCTCAATCCCCCTTTCATAAAGGGGGAAGCTTTAAAATCTCCCACTACAAAAGAGAGGCTTTAAAAGCAACCCTTTTCAAAGGGGAAAGCCTGATTTCCCCCCTTTATGAAAGGGGGGTCAGGGGGGATTTGCCGTTAATCACTAAAACTGATACCTCACCTTGAAATGCAGACGCGCATCACCGGCTTTTGTACGGCTGTTTTCATGCAACGGAAATCCCAGGTCGGTCTGGAAATCCAGCCCTTTCAGCAGCGTTCCCCGCAGTCCGAAACCGATTCCCTGCAGATCCGCGGATGAATCCTGTTCGGGCAGCGGATCGCGAACCCAGAGATGGGCCGCTTCATAGAAAATATAGGGGGTCATGGAAAAACGCTCCTTGCTGGCCTGTTTCAACAGCTCCGGAGCAACCAGTTCGATCACGCCATGCACCGCGTTGTCGCCGCTGGCCTCGCTCTCGCGGTAGCCGCGCACGCTCTCGACTCCGCCGGCAGTGTACTGTTCGTTGCTGATCAGCGGCTGGTCCGAAAGCTGGCCGTCAAACTTGGCCAGCAGAGAAAATCCGCCCGGCAGCTGCTGGTTGCGCTCCAGACCGGCTGTCATCACGATCGAGTTGCCACGGGCCTTGTAACGCTTGTCCTCAACTTCGCGAACATCAGTAATGGCGCCGCGAAACAACACCGAAAAACCACTGGTAAACGAGGTCATGCCGCCGGCATCCCTCATGTAGGCGCTATAGCTGGCGCTGACCGGAAAATAACGGATCGGTGTTTTTACGCCGGGAGCGCCGGCCAGTCCCACAGTTTCTGAAAATTCCTTGTAATCAAAACCGGCCACGGCGCTGTGGAAGAAACCTTCACTTCCCTGGAGCGGGAGGATCAGCCGCGAACCGATCACATTTCCCTTGCCGAGGCTTGAATATCCGACGGCAGAATTGGTGTTGCTGTTGGAAACGACGCCGTATACGACCAGCTTGTCGTCCCTGCTCCAGAACATCGGCAGTGTGTATGATCCGGATACGACCTGAACTTCCTCAGGCGCCTGCGGAGCTATCTGGTACTGGACCGAGATCGAATGATCCCTCTGCCAGAGGTTGTCATAGCGCAAGGCTGCATTCAGCCTGAGCGCGGTTGTGTCGTGGCTGGCACGGTTATTCAGCTCCAGGCTGCCATGCAGCGGCAGTTTGTCCTGCACCTTCAATGAGATGTCGATCGTTTCGGGAGCCTTGCCCGGCTGCATCTCCGGAATGGCTTTGAAATCAGGATTCCGGTTGGCTGCGTTGATCTCATTCTGCAGTTCCTTTAGCTGAAGCACCTTGCCGGGCAGTATCGAGGGGATATCCCGGATTATCCTCCCGGTGGATACCCACTTGTTGCCGCTCACCAGTACATTCCCGATCCTGTTTTCGATCACATCCAGCCGGAAGATCCTGTTGCTGCTGGATTGGGCCGGAATGTTCACCAGCATGGCCGGATAGCCCCGGCCGTGGAAAAAGCGTTCCAGCGCATCCCGGGCGCCTTCCACGTCCACGGCGGTTTTACCCCTTCCGCAAAAGCGCTTGACCTGGTTCTGCAGCTCCTCCTGCGTGAAGATCGAAGTGCCCTCGATGATGAAACCCTTGATGGTAAACGTCTCACTCTGTAGGGCGGTCTCGGCCTTTGGCTCTTCCTCCAGCAGAAACTCGGAATCATCGGCCTTGGGACTCTTCTCCGACGTCGGCGCGGTTTGCGCGGTTTTTTCCGTTTCGATGGCTGGTGTCGTTTTTTCCGTATCCAGGCTTTCCATGACGGGAGCAGCCAAAACCTCATCAGGCTTATCGTCCTTGGGCAATTGCCCGGTTGCAGCCGTCAGCTTCGGCAGGTTTTCCTGAACATCAAGAGCGATGACCGATTTTCCGGGCGCCGGCTCCATAACCTTCACAGTGGCTGCTGAATAGCCCTGCTCACGAAAAAATATCTCCAGCGCTTCGCGGGCTGCCTCGATATCCGCCTTGGCCCTGTTCCTTCCCACAAAACGCTGCAACTGCTGATTCAACTCTTCCTTGCTGAAACGGCTGTTCCCGGTTATCACGAAGCGCCTGATCGAAATCCTGCCCTGCGCTTCCGGTTGAGGAGCGGCCAGTTCAGTGGTGTCAATTTCGCCTTCATCAGCGCGGACCGGCGCAACGCCTGTTGAAAGCGCCAGCAGCAGCAATATCGCAATACGCTCAACTCGTCCCGGGCGGCTTTCAAATCTCAATTCAGCACCGCCTTGATCTCCTCGCTCAGCGCCCTGGCTTCGCGGTAACCATTGATCTTTTTCAGTACAGAACCATCCGGGTTCATCAGAACCATCATCGGAAAGCCATCCTGCCCATACTGTTTTTGGTACTGTTGTTCCTTGTCCGAATCAATCCGCACCCATATGAAACGGTCCTTGAGAGCCATGATGCGTGGATCGGGAATCGTCTCGGTTACGGTTTTCTTGCACCAGCCGCACCACTCGGCTTCCAGCAACAGGAAAACCGGCTTGTTATCCTGTTTTGCCCTGGCCAATCCGGCATCATGATTGTCGATCCAGCTGATGGCAGCCGGCGTCGCCGGCGATGCCACTGAAACCAGTTCAACATCCAGCACAATGGTCTTGCCGGCCAGCGGGTGGTTTGTATCCACGGTAAAGGTGACGCCGTCGGTAACGCTTACTATTCCAAACCCGTCCTTGAGCGGGAAAGGCGCGCCCAGTTCAGGTTTCAGGGTGGTCGTGATCCGGTCGCCGGCAACAGCCACGCTGACCGTTCCGAAACTGTCATTGAAACTCTCGCCATCAGCGACAAGGAACTCCAATGCCACGTCACGCTCGGTCACTTCAGTCACCCGCGATTTGAAATAGGGCATCAGTTCAACCTCTTTGTTCAGTTGAGGGAATGCGGAGAAACGCTTGACGTATTCGTCGGCCGGCATGCGGATTGTTTTGGGAAAGGTCTGGCTGCATGGGAAATTCTGCGTTTTCAGGGGATCGGGCGCGCCAAAGGCCTTGTCAGGCGTCAACATGATGCGGCGTTTTACTCCGGCCTTCATTCCGACCAATGCCTCACCCAGACCCGGTATGAGTTCCTGCTTGCCGGCCACCAGTTCCACCGGAGCATATCCGACCGGTTCGCGGTACCATTTCACCTTCTTCACGGCCTGGTCCAGGGCAATCTTTTCCAGCGTGGTCGCAACCAGGGCGCCATTTTCCAATGTCACAGTGTAGTTTGCCGTCACCAGATCGCCGGAATTTGCAACAGCGACTGTCCCGGCCAGCTGGCCGGGCATCGCCGACATCCTGGCCAGGCCTTCATCGAGAACTTTCACTGCGTGGGAATCAGTTTTGCCGCCGGATTCGGGAGCTGGAGCAGGTTCAGGCACGCTATTCTTTTCTTCTGCCGCAACCGGAACCGATTCCGGCACGATATTGTTATTTTCCGCGGGTACAATCGATGCCACTTTCACATCGCAATGCAGTTTTTCGCCACCAAACGGGTGGCCGTAATCGATCTCGAAGGAATCCCGCTCCACGGCGCTGATTCGCCCAACCATGCCGCCGGTTCGCACCGGTCGGCCCTTCTCGGTTGCTATCTCCAGTTCATAGTGAGTGGGGGTTTCGCGAACCGTGACCGGCCCGAAAGGTGTCAACAACGGTTTCCCCGGTTCAGGAGCAAAATGAATCACAACCTCCTTGTCGGTAACCTCGCTGACCTTGCCGGGCACAAGCGGATCGATCACGAAGCGTTGTCCAACCTCGGGAGCCTTGCCGGCGCGGGAAGTGTACTCTTCCGGGGCAAGGCGCATCTCCTTCTGGCGCTTTCTGACCGTAGCCATCCGGAGAAAGCGATCTTTGGGCGTCGCGGCCGGATAACGCTCCGCCTGCAGTTCCAGGACTGTCCGTTCCCCTTCTCTGAGCCCGGACAGCGAACTTCCCAACCGTTTCATGATTTCTTCCTCGAAAGAAACCCGGTCCTGCTTCAGGTCGTCCGCTTGCTTGCCAGCAGTCAAAATGACCGTCTCGGCCCCGTTGCGGGGCAGGTAAAAGGGGGACCTTCGGTCGTCGCCGACCGCGCTGTCAGGCCTGGTGGTGGCCGCAAGTTCACCGCCAGGCAGGCGGCAGCTGAATCCCAACTCCACCCGGTCGCCGGTCCGGATGACGGCCGGCGCGCCGGAACAGCCATTCAGGGCTGCTGACAACAGAGTCAGGGTGAGTAGTGAATTTATCTTCGGGGTCATTTGTTTTAATTCTCCTTGTGTTGCCGCTATTCGTGTCTGTTAGCCCCGTCCAGCCGCTTTGACATGTCATTATATGTCGCAACAATGAACGTTTTTGTACTGCCAGATGCAAGCGGGGGCACTATACATAAGTAATGTTGCAAACGTGCGACAACAGGGTAAAGATTGCATAAATTTTTACGCATGCCCCGCTGAAAGCCCATAAACCGTGCTTTTGCTGGATGCCAGTTCACCTGCCAATGTGTGATGCGATCTTTTCCGGCACGTGGCGCCAGTCGCAATAATCGAACTGACAACCTCCTGACCGAGTGAAATCCGGCCATTACAGACCGAAATGAAAGTTTGAAAAACTTTCACCAAACTGACCTTTGAATGTAACAATTTTCTGTTATGGTGCTGCCATCATTAACGGCAAGGCGAAAATCAGACATGGGCAAGAAGAAAGACAAACATCACAAGAAGCTCGAAAAGCTGAAAGAGGTCATGCAGAACATGGTTGACGGCGAGTTCACCGGCCACGTCAAGGTAAACTTCAGCCAGGGTGGAATCGGCCGGATTGAAAAATTTGAAGAGATACTGAAGGAAGACGAACGGTAGTTTAACCAAAACCGAATATGAGGGTACCTTGCTGCCCCCGGACCGATCGTCCGGGGTACCAGAAAGCCCGATTCGAACGCAGACCGCCAACGGCGAGGAATATTTTCCCGCCGACGGTCACCGCGATTTGGATCGGGTTTTTGTTTTTTCAGGCGCTTGCGCCGGAAGGAGGTGAAAAAGGCAAACACGCTCCATGGGAAATATGAAGTCTGTTGAAGGCATATAGCTTTCACCCTCTCTTCAGATAAAGCCAAAACCACGGGTAACCGGGTGACGGAAAGCCGACGGGTCCTTTAGTAAACAAGAAATCATTTTATGATTTCGTTAACGCACTTATCCTGCTTGTCAGGGAAAAAGGATGGCCGGGCCGCCTGGGGAAATTGAGATGCAGCTGCATAACCAATTCAATTTACCCAAAAAGGAAAGAAAAGGAGATTTACCATGTTCAGAAAGAAACTCGCCGTACTCGTAGCCGCAGCACTGATGTCTCTGACCGCCAGCAGCGCTTTCGCCGCTTTTGCCGACTTGGAACTGATCCGTGTTTATTATGATCGCGCCGGAAATGAAGTCGCAACCGATCTGGGCAAGGTCAAGGACATTCTGGCCGCGCCCAGCACCACCTTCGCCGGTTCTTTCGACGGGCTCAGCACGGGCTATGCAGTTTATTTTGCTCTTGACCGTACCGCTGGCATGAGCGATCTCTGGGCCACCGGCAGCACTACTACTGCTTCTACAATCGTTGGTACAAGCTTGGGTATAACATCGCTCAAGAGTGGCACAACATATATGTATTCGCTCTACAATACTCAGGGCGGCACCAATTACACCGGTCCTGCATCAGCTCTTAACTCGTACACAAAAAAATTGTCCGCAACGCAGGGCTGGCTGGCGAACTCCATTGCTTCCGTTTCACGGCTTAACACAGAAGCAAGCCTTTCCAACCTGCTCAGCACAGGGACCGGTTCAGTAACACAGGCCCTCTACTTCTGGGACAATGCCTTGACTTCGGTTGCTGCTGAGAAAATTGGCGTAAGCGTAGCTACCATCATCACCAATGCCGATGGTTCCACTACCGTCAACTCCACAGTAGCCACTCCGATCCCGGCCGCTTTCTACCTGATGGGTTCCGGCCTGCTGGGTCTGGTCGGCATGCGTCGCAGGAACAAGGCTTAATATTAGTTTTCCCCCCACCAGACGTGTTCCGGTGGGGGGAAAAGACCAGCTTGCAATTACGATGGCCCATACCAAAAAGCGTTGCCAACCAACTAAACAAGGAGAATCAAATGAAAAAGCAATTCACCGGATCACTCGTTGCAACCGCCGCCCTGCTTGCCATCGCCGGTATCGCCCAGGCAGCGCCCGCCGAACTGAACATCTACGGCGCTTCGGCCCAGTATGACTACTGGAATGCCCAGGCCCAGAACTATGCCCTGAACAATCTGGGCTGTGCCACAGCTACCGCTCCGGTCAACAACAACAAGAAACACGGCTTTGTTTCCGCCAAAAACTGCACCAGCACCCTGGTGCCGGTCAACCCCACCAGCGGCCAGCGAGATCTGGACATCCGCTACTCCGGTATCGCTTCCGCCGAAGGTCCGCTGTCTGTAAACAAAAAAGCTCCTCTCGACCCAGCCCTGGCTACAGGCTGCAACATTGCCAACGGCGAGCGTCTGATGTTCGCTTCCACCACCACGTTGGTCTGCAAGCAGGTACACATCGGCACCTCCGACGTGGCTGGCGAATCCCTCGTCCAGTCTTCCAGCGGCGAGAAATTCGGACCTATGGGTGGCGGCCCCTTCAGCGTTAGTCTCACCGGCGTCGAAACCACCGGCCTGACACCGGCCAATACCGTGGTAGTCCCCTTCGGCTTCTTCGTTAACTCCAACGTAAAAGCCCAGACCTGTACCGCAGGTTTGATCGGCAACTACTGTACAACCAACACCGAATGCAACACAGCGCCGGCAGCAACAGACGGCGTCTGCGGCGCAGCCAGCACCATCACCAACATCTCCCGTGAAGAAGCCACTTTGATCTTCTCCGGCTACGTTCCTGACTGGTCCGACCTGGGCGCATATTTCACCGCCCAACCGGCTGTTGCCTGCCTGCGTCACGCCGGCTCCGGCACCCACTCCGCTTTTGACCTGACCGTAATGAACTCTGGATGGGGCGCTAATATCGTCGCGGAAGAAGTCCCGGGACAGATCTGGTTCAACCAGGGTTCGTCAGACATGATGAAATGTATCAACGGCGCCTCAACAGCCATTCCAAACGGTTCACTGGCCGGCACAATCGGTTATGCCGACGCTGATCAGGCCATTGGCCTGGCAAACGTAAGCCAGAACGTCAAGCAGCTCAAGTACAACGGCTTCTACCCGACTCGCACCTCCATCCGCAACGGCCTGTACGACTTCTACACCAACGCCTGGCTCTACACCAACCCTCTAAACACAGGTTCCGCAGTATTGCCGGTAGCATACAATGTAAACGCCCTTGCAGCCAACCTGGTTGAGTTTGCTCAGGATCCGGCCAATGTTCCGTCTTCCAAGGTCAATTACTGGGCCGCCGTGGGCGAGATGAAGTATAACAGAGCTGCCGACAATGGTTACCCTGGCTTCACTGGCGCTTCAATTCCGATGCTGCCTTAAACTTATCTTTCAATTTCATCACTTCGCCGGGCCCCGGAAACGGGGTCCGGTTTTTTTAATTGGTATTTCTGGTTATCTGCAAAACTCAAGTTGAATTCAGAAATATTTTCCTCCTCCCTTGCCTGGAGGCACCTACTATTGGTGACGGGAGGGGGGCAGGGGATGGGTGAAGTAGCAAATTTGGGTATTTCATGGCAACTTCCCCCCCACCCTAACCCTCCCCCGCCAAGGGGGAGGGAATGCTTTAGTTAACCGCCGATGAACGCTTTTTCCAGGACAATCTGCTCCAGCAAATGAACTTGTGCGATAGCAGGGAGATACTCAAGGCGGGAAGTTGAACAGGTTGGGTATTTTTACTTTGGATTATTCTTGGTTACGGTTGAGAGGATGTAACGGTTGGCATTCCTGACAAACTCGGTCTGTTCGGGCCCGGCCGAACCAGCATCGAACAACTCCAGGGAAGGAACCACTGCCAGGGGGTACTCGATCGCCTCCCGGCCGGACAGAAGCGTGACCGAAGCGATCAGCGCGCCGGTTTCCGGCATAATCTCAAGTATCCAGACACCATTTTCCGCTGCCTTCAAATGGACGCAACGACCGCCGGAGATGAAAAACTGCGGCGCATGTTTACTCTGACCAAGCGCCCGGAATGTCAATTTTGCCACGGTGGTTCCATCGGATAACAACAGGGGCGGTTCCTGCACAAAATCGTCATCTTTACCCGACAACAACCCGGCCAGCGCATCATCCGATCGTTTGCCATTTATTTTGCAGAAACGCTCAAACAGCCCTTCGCGTCTGGTGAAAATCAGCGAGAACGGCAATTCTTCCGCATCCGTTGAAGGTTCAGCGCCGTTGTTCGCGGACTCGGCAGCGGATGGTTGTGCGACAACAGCCCCGTCAGTGGGCACATTGATCCGTTCCGGCTGTGATGAAGACGGGGAAATCGCGGCGGTCTGCTCCGTAAGAATATTGCCGCTTGCACCCGATGCGACATCCGTCTCGCTCTTACCGGTCGAACCGCCTTTGTCAACCTGTTCGTTTTTGGCTTTCTCTGCGGCCACGTCGTTCAACTGATCTTTGGTGGGGTTTGTGATCGATACACCGGGAACCTCGGTGGTGCCGTTTTCATAACGCAGGAGAGCCGAGAGCGATGTGATGCTGCCGGGGATTCTGGCGATTGCCAACGGCACGTTACCACTCATGGGCCTTTTTTTATCTATCTCAATCTGGATCACAAGCAAACCCGGTTCACTTGTCGTTGTGCTCAACCGGGTTGTTTTTCGATCATGGAATGTCCCGGTCACTAGAGGCAGAGTAGAGTCTTCGCTCTGATAGTTAATGCGGATTTCAGCCCAGACCATCCTGTTCAGATTACCGGCCTGTATGGAAAACGAACCCTGAGAGTTGGAAAAGGCCGAAATGAGCGGCGCTGCAATGGTTTCAACCGGGCAGAACAGCAAACAGGTTAGTAGTGCCAGGCAAATCCGGACAGTCAGAGATTGACCGGATAATGATTCTGTTCTGTTCATGTCTGCCCCTCCGGTTGTTGCGCTTTTTTTCATATCTGCCCGACTCCGGGGAGATGTTTTCATATCGATGATTTTGCACTATAGCACACCGATTTTACAGTGGAGTTACGACTGTAAAACTTTTTGCCGGTCGGAAATGCATTTATTTGCTGTGTGCCGAACAGCAGGTTTCCATCCGAAAACCAGCCACATAAAAGTTTGCTTACTGTTTACCTGGATGCCCTACGTTTGTAACCTTGGAATGCTATAGTATACCGGCGTCAATTATGCCTGCATCAGCCATGTACGTTTCATGCAAGGAGATATTCAAATGAACCGGATAAAAATCATTATCGCGGCAATCCCGCTGGCTGTCAGCCTTTCCGGTCCGGCAGCGGCCGCGCTTGTCGATCCGTCAGGAGCTGGAGACCTGAACGGCGCGCGGATCAGCATAGACAGTCTGCTCAATCAGTTCTCCGGCCTTACGCCAGGCGACATTTCTTCGACTGGAACGGACAACCTGAATGTGCTTCCCAGCCGGCAGCTCTCTTCCTTCACCAGCGCCGGCACACCCATGAGTTCCTACTATACGATTCTGGGTGGTGAACGAACGTTCTCTGCCCAATCAAATTCAGCCGCCGGCAGGCTTGCCGGGTCAGGCGCGGATACCGGAAATGCGGCAGCGCCTGCGGCGCGCACTTCATCTGTCCATCTGCCCCAGGAGTCGCTGGGCGCGGTAGCTGCCGGGATTTCACCCTCTTCATCCGGCCAGGCCTACCGGGCAGCATCGACATCACAGGTAACCGGGGGACCACAGATCCCAACTGTCGAACCGAGCCCTGTTCCGCTTCCCGCTGCGTTAGTTCTGCTGGGTTCCGGTCTTGCGGCTCTGGTGCCGCTGCGAAAACGGAAATTGTTCAAGTGCGCTGAATGACACTCCGGATCGGAATTATTCTGCTCTTTTTAATCGGGAGTCTGTCACTTGTTCTCCCGTTTCAGTGTATGTCAGCCGGCATACTTCCGGAAATTCCGGTTGTTGCCGTTAAAGGCGGCTGCTTCGGGATGGGCGACAACTTCGGCGACGGCGGACTGGACGAAAAGCCGGTCCACGAAGTATGTCTCGACGACTTCCATATCGGTAAGTATGAAGTTACCAGGGAACAATGGCAGCTGGTTATGGGCGGCGCCCATTCCGGAAACAAGAGCAGCGGACAATTCCCGGTGGATAACGTGAGCTGGAATGATGCCCAGGAGTTTATCCGCCGCCTGAATGAAATTGACAGTCGAAAATGGCGCTTGCCGACCGAGGCTGAGTGGGAGTATGCGGCCCGTGGCGGAGGCGCCAAACAGCGCTTTTCCGGCGCCGACACAGCAGAAAGCCTGGGCGAATACGCCTGGTATGCCGACAACTCCGGAATGAAAGCGCATCAGGTGGGAACCAGAAAGCCAAACAACCTCGGGTTATACGACATGAGCGGAAATGTCTGGGAGTGGTGCGCCGACCGCTACGACCGGGATTACTATAAGCAGAGCCCGCGCGGCAATCCCAAGGGAGACCCGTTCGGTGTCAACCGCATCATGCGCGGGGGAGCGGCAAGCTCGATACGGGGATTCCAACGTGCATCCTACCGTGATTATGTTGCGCCCATCGTGCGCGGCGACCTGTTCGGGCTGCGTCTGGTGATGGAATAGAATCTCCCAATAAAATATATAATTAAGCCGGAATAAAACAATTTAAGGAGCTATCAATGATAAAAAAACTTGTAACCTTCATTACCGCTGCCATGCTGATTCTGGCTCTGTCCGGTAATGCGCTGGCTGAATTCGCCGATCTACATCTGATCCGAATCTATTACGACCGCGCTGGTGATGAAATTGCCACCGACCTTGGTTTGGTCAAGGACATTCTAGCGACTCCCAGCAGCACCTTCCCCGGTTCATTCGGTTCACTCTCAACAGGATACTCAGTCTATTTCGCGCTTGACCGCACCACCGGCATGAGCGATCTTTGGGCGACCGGCAGCACTACCACACCTTCTACAATCATTGGTACAAGTCTTGGCCTGACCTCGCTCAAGAGTGGTACAACATATATGTATAGCTGGTACAATGGTTTTGCCATTGGCGACACCTATACCGGAGCGGCCTCAGCTATAAACTCCTTCAAAAACAAGCTATCCGCAACTCAGGGTAATTTGGCAAACTCCATTGCGGCCGTGTCACGACTTAACACTGAAGCCAGTATAGCCGGCCTGATCACCAACGGCAGCGGTTCCGTGACCCAGACTCTCTACTTCTGGGATAACGCCCTGACCACGGTTGCTTCGGAAAAAATCGGCGTGGCGGTGGCCACCATAACCACTAATTTCGACGGCACAACAACCATCAGCAACCAGGTGGCAGATTCTTTCCCTCCGGCTGTAACCATCAACACCCCCCCGCTTTCTCCATCCACCAGCGCAACGGTCAGTATCTCATTCACGGCAACTGACGCGGTCGGGGTTACCGGCTATCTGCTGAATGAATCAGAAACTCCGCCGCTTGCCGATGATGCGGGCTGGGTCGCGGTCACACCATCCACCAGCTTCAGCACAGCAACGCCCATCGATTATACATTCAGTGGTCTTGTCCCCGGTGTTCTCACGACAAAATGGCTGTATGTCTGGGCCAAGGATGCGGCAGGAAATGTATCAGCCCAGGTCGGTTCATACACCGACATAACCATCCCCGCTGGCGGCGCCACCCCGGTCATCACATGGGCAACACCGGCCGCCATTACCTACGGGACCGCGCTTTCCTCAACCCAACTCAACGCCACCGCCAGCGACCCGGTAACAGCTGCCTCGATTCCTGGGACATTCGACTACACCCCGGCCTTGGGCACCATTTTGAGCGCAGGGACACAAGCGCTTTCCGTAACCTTTACCCCGACTGATACCGTCGCTTATACTGCCGCAAATTCCATGGTCAATCTGACGGTCAACCAGGCGACCCCGACCATCACCTGGGCCACTCCCACCGCAATCACCTATGGCACGCCGCTTTCCGCGACTCAGTTGAACGCCACCGCCAGCGTGCCGGGAACTTTTGCATACAACGTGGCGCCTGGCGACGTCCTTGCTGCCGGAATACAGACTCTTTCGGTTATTTTCACTCCAACCGATACAGTCAATTATTCAACCGCGACAACTTCGGTCAACCTGGTTGTCAACAAGGCTGCACTGTCCGTCACCGCCAATAACCTCAGCAAAATGGTTAATACCGTAAATCCGACACTGACCTATACCATTACAGGTTTTGTCAACACTGAAACCACAGCGGTACTTTCCGGCACACCGACGCTTAGCACAACTGCTGTCACCAACAGCCCGGTTGGTTCCTATCCGATCACCGTTACAACCGGCACGCTGGCTGCAGCCAACTACAGCTTCTCATTTGTCAACGGAACGCTGACCGTCACCGGCCAGACCGTGCCGACCGTCACATGGAACACTCCCGCCACGATTACCTACGGCACGGCTCTTTCAGCAACACAGTTGAATGCCACCGCCAGCGTGCCGGGAACATTCGCATACACACCGGCAGCAGGCAGCGTGCCGAATGCCGGAACACAGACCCTGTCGGTTACCTTCACTCCGACCGATTCAGTCAATTACTCCACCGTAACCGATTCAGTCAATCTGGTCGTGAATAAGGTGGCCCTGACCGTAACCGCCAATAACCTGAGCAAAATGCTTAATACAGACAACCCGACCCTGACTTACACCGTTACCGGTTTTGTCAATGGTGAAACCACTGCGGTTCTGACTGGAGCGCCCGTGCTGAGCACAACAGCCGTCACCAACAGCCCGCTTGGCTCCTACCCGATCACAATAACCGCAGGCACACTGACAGCAGGCAACTACAACTTCTCTTTCGTCAACGGAACGCTGACCGTCACCTCAATCAACCTTATTCAGAACCCGGTTATGATCCTGGGGGACAAGGGATATGCCACCCTGCTTGCGGCCATCCAGTCAGTCACCGCTGATGCCACCATCCTGGTTAGGGACACGTATACATCGGCTCTGCCCGAAACCTTGTTGTTGAATAATGGTTATAACGTTACCCTGAACGGCGGTATAGATGTAAACGGAAACCCGACAACAGGCTACTCGACCGTCCATGGAACACTGACCATCCAGAGCGGAGCGCTTGTCGTGAATGGAGTCGCAATCTGGTAATATTTTAGATAATTCAGCATCGCGGTGACACGAAATACTGTCCAAACAAAGATGGCCCATTCATACTGCTGATTGCAGTTTGAATGGGCCATTGCTTCATCTGTCGAGACTGTTAAAGTAGTCGATTCTTGTTTTCCATCAGCGAGCCGAACCAGAGCAGCAGATCCAGCATGGCGTATGTGACAGCATGTACCGAATAGCGGGTTGGGGGATATTTGGGGTTGGCATGGGGTGTATGGGCGCCGTTGTCGCTGGTGATCTTGTAGATAAGTTCGGCAAACCGGTCGATGATCTTGTAGCGCTCCACCTGCCCGGTTTCGGAGAGATGTTTGTAGGCTCCGACAATATTCAGCTCGCCTCCCACGAAGCGATTGGGCAGCAATTCCCTGTCGGCTCTGTTGACAGCCAGATATATCTTTTCCTGCAGCCGCCTCAAGCAACTAAGGCTGTTCTTGATAACGGTGAAATCGGTGTTGTCCATCTCTTTCAGACAGCTGATCAGCTCCTGTTCTGCCTCCTTATCCAGATGCTGGTCTACGACCGCAAAGACGTCGGCATACGAGTGGCGCAGCCTGATCCAGTCCAATTTTTCCGCCTCCGCAAGCATGAAGGCGATCATTTCGTTTTCATCCCGCCCCTTAGAATAAATTCGTAACGTCCCTTCGTATAACTCTTTCAGATTTTGGTACTGGTCGGTCTCGCCGGTCAAAACAACCAGCGGCAAATGGGAGGCTTTTTCACCGAAGTATTTGATGGCAGCTGTGATGAAACTGCTGTCGGGCACTGTCTGGTGGCGGGCCTTCAGACATTTGACATCCAGTATTACCCCGGCGATGGAAGCCCCTTCCGGCCCCTCGAACAGTTCCCGCCCCTCTTCCAGGCTGCCGGCATGTCGCAGCTGGATATTGAATCGTTGAACATCCCGATAGAGGGCCTCCACATAGGGAAGTGAATCGTCAATAACCAGCATCTTCATCTGAACCGTGGATGTGGACATCAGATTTCCCCCTTGGGAAGCATGATTCTGAAATGGAGCGGTTGTTCATCACGAATTATCTCGAATGAACCATTGTGAGCAGCGATCATCTTGCCTATCCAGGCCCCACCGAGTCCTTCTCCGGGGCTGTCTCCGCTTTTTCTGCCGAAGCTCAGGAAATCCTTCTCGGATCCGGATCACGGAAATGTGCGCCCGTTGTTGGTATAGTCAATCAGAATCCTGCTGCGCCTTTCCGTGATCCGGAAAGACAGCACGGCCTTTGAACAATCTCCCGAAAAACCATGGACCTCGGCGTTGCGGATAAGGTTGAGCATCGCCTCAACAAAAGATTGCCGGTGCAAGCGGATTTTAATTGCACTTCCGCAGTGGATGGTTATGGCCATCTTCGAGGCAAATAGTGGAATTATTTCCCGTTCGAACAGTTCACAAATGTTCACTTCCCGAAAATCCTCCCGTAGTATTTCGTGAGTGACCAGTTTGCGTGTGCTTTCGAGAATGTTGTTGATGTGCTCCAGACTTATCATTGCATGATCCAGCGCCTCACGAACCGTCTCGTCGCTGCCGTCGAGGCGTTTGGCCAGCGTTTCGTCCAGAATTTGCCTTGACTCCAGAAATGAGATTACAGCCGTTATGGGAGATTTCACCATCAGCAGGTTGGGTTTGACGTTGTGATTCAGGTGCCGCAGTATGTTGTATTCGGCATCATGCTTTTCTTCGACGATCTTGCGCCGGAATTTGCTGGACATGAATTCCCTCGCCGCATCAATGCACATACCCAAGGCCACGCCAACGACAGTCAGAAGCGCGATCGAAAGAGTTCCAAACCGGCTGAACAGGTATAACGAAACCGGAACAAGAAACGCTCCCAGCGCCAACGTGGCCACGATTTTGTTGGCAGCTGTTTTTTGATAGGTCCAGTTGAACGCGCAGAAAAGCACCACGCCCAGATCCAGTAAAAAACTAATTAGCGAGGGGGAAAATGACGCCTTGTTGTCCAACAGGGCAAAATGGACATTAACCAGAACCTTGATCATGAAAAGCAAGGTGCTGTACAGGAGCGGAGTCTGCACCAGAAAAAACATGAAGAGCGCTATCGCCGTGCAGATAAGAATGTTTGAGGTAAACAGTTTTTGCTTCGGCAACAGCATATTCGAATCAACTTCTGTCGGTATTCATAATGTCAATCAGGTTTTGATTGGCAAGTCCTTCGGCCATCTGGGAGCGACATGAGTTATGGGTGCAAAGAAAGAGAATACGCTGTTTCATGAGGTATCTCGCTGAAATCGAATCACTGGAATGTTGAGTTTGCATGAAAATCATGCAGGCTGGCAATCATGGATGAATCCGGGGTCGGGTCGATGTGCGGTATCTTGGACTGGCCGCCCAGTTTTCCTCGTTCCATCAGCGACCACTGGTAGATGCCGTCCTCCGGCACCAGCAGCACATCAGGCGCGTTGATGCGGCCCTGTCCCCTGAAGGTGGCATAGTCGGCGTTAAGATCGCAGAGGACCCTATCCAATACTTGTGATGCATCGGATACATCCGGGCCGGCATTTCGAACCGCCAGCACCCACTGATGACGCCGGTTACGGATATCCGCGCCTACCATGAATTCGCGCACGTTCCAGCGAACGTTCAGGTTGAGGTTGGCCACAGCCTGCTCGACCTCGCCCTGGGTGACCTTTTCCTCCAGTTTGTCCAGAAAGCGGTCCCGTCCGGTGAACTCGATCAGATGCGGCGCTGTGGAAATAAAGCGGATCGTATCGCCGATATGGTAGCGCCACAACCCGGAACAGGTGCTGAGGATGATCGCATAGCGCTGCCCGGTTACAACCTGCTCCAGCGGGATCGCTTCGGCATGGGGCGCCGGCCGGCCCTGCCCGTCCAGATCTTCAAAACGGACAAACTCGAAGAAAACTCCGTAATAGGGGGTCAGGCGCATCCGCGGCTCGCCATGCCGCTGGAATGCCATAAAGGCTTCGGACGAAGGGAGCAGTTCCAGCAGATGTGGCATCTGTCCATCAAACAGATCCTCGAACTCGCTGCGATAGGGTTTCAGGCTGGTGCCGCCGTGAATTATCAGCTCAAGATTCGGTAGCAGCTCTTTAAGCGGCCTGCCGCCGATCTCCACGCAGCGTTTCAGCAGCAGGATGATCCAGGGCGGCACCCCGGAGATGACCCGGATTCTCTCGTCGCGCAGCAGCAACTCCGCCATTGCCTGTAGCTTTTGCTCCCAGGGAAGAGCCGATACTTCCGCATTAGGCTCCACGAAAGGCGTCAGGTACCAGGGGCGAAAACGGAGCGTCAGGGCACTCATGTCACCGGACCAGACCCCGCGTTTGTCCCTGTTCAAACTGGTGGAGCCGGACATGTAGAGTATCTTGCCGGAAGGTATCCGCGACCCGGGATTTTCGGCCAGGTAGCACGAGATCATATCGAGCGCCGCCCGGCGGTTTTCCGCAAACATCCGTTCTGAAAAGGGGATGAACTTGGTCGGCGCCGTGGTTCCGGAGGTTTCGCAGAACATACTTATCTTACCTGGCCAGGTTGTGTTGTCCAACTCAGGAGCCGTTCGAGCACTGAATGAGTCCGGCTGATCGAGATAAAAATAATCTGTCATGAATTCCTGGTACGAGCGGATCGTCACACGGTTCTTAAAGTCACGATAGGCGCTCTCGAACGGTGGGCCTATCATCCCGGCAAAGCCGTTGTCTTTGCCGAACTCGGTCTCCGCTGCCGTTTCCAGCAACTCAGCCAATATCCGCCGCTGTTCCTCCAGCGGGTCCAGACGCATGAATTGTCCGGCCCGTTTTACGGCCTGCGACAGCAGCAGTTTATGAAGCAGTCCGCTATCCTGAATCCTGCTTGCCAATGTCATCTATACCGCCAGCTGCAGACGCGGATAGAGCAGCTTGTCATACCACCCCTCCAACATCGTGTTGTAGGCTTCGTGGTGGAATATCAGCGAGGCGTGGGCGACACCGTCACCGACAACCTTGGATTTTACCGTCTTTACACGGCAGGTGGGGAATATCCGGTTGTAGAGGGAGGATTTACTGAACAGCAGCAGGGTCGGCGACGACGGCACCAGTATGTCCGATTCGTTTTCGGCCAGCAGCACCAGCACCGGACCCGAGAAGAGCGAGTTGTTAAGCTGCGGAAAGTTGAAGTCCCGCAGCGCCGAAACCCTTTCAAATCCGCCTCGGGCGGTGGTGTATTCGATGACATCGTTGATTTTTTTCCGGATGGCAAGGTGGCGTACACCGAGGGTGCGGTTTTCGGCTCCGGCATTGAACAGCGCCTGAAAGCAGCGCCGTGATCTTTCGATATGTTTTGAGATGCCGACTTCGTTGACGGGGTCGGCGGCCACGATTTTCCTGAGATTGCTTTCCAGCATTCTCACTCCGTCACGTTTCCGGTCGGCGCTCCGGATCAGGTCGTCGGTGGTGAGAACCGGGCTTATCAGCACCAAGCCGCGGATGCTTTGATGCATCTGTTCGTCGGCATGACGCAGGAAACTGGAGAGCAGGCCACAGCCGAAGCTGACCCCCATGATCAGTGGTTTTTGTCCCTTGCGGGCCAGGTATTCGATCAGGTCGGTAAGCTGGGCGCTGAACATCTCCATGCAGAAGCCGTTGCGGGAATAGTTGATGTAATAGATCGAGCCGTGCTGACGCAGTATTTTACGCTGGAACTCGACGGTCTCGGTGGCGTCCGGGACAAAACCTCCCAGCACAATTGTAGGCGCATTGCCGATGCCTTTTTCGCGGAAGAGGCTGCAGCGCGTCCGGTAGGAGTCGTGATCCCGTTCCAGCAGCGCAAATTCCCGGCGACGGGATTTCGGCGCGTGGCGCTTTATCGATATGCCGCGCATGAATCCGGCGGCGGCAGTGAATGCCGATACCACCGGACGGATATCCTTCACAACCTGAAGCCTTGACACCTTGTCGCGCATATGCCCTCCAGTTATCGTTTGAGGGCATCCTAGCATTGTCAGGTTACATGCATATTGCAGACGGGTGAATGTTTTGAAAAATTATGGCGAAATTACCACAACAACCAACTTTCAATTTCACACCTGCCAGATTTCCCTGGTCAATACATTGCAGCAGGTCAACCTCCCCCGCCCTTCAAATTCTTCTGGATTCTGACAAACCCCGAAATCCAAACTTATCCTGTACTGGTGTGTCATGTCCGCATCAAGTCCAACTGTATCAACATAAAATCCTTTTGCCCAAAAATGATTGCCCCAGTATGGCTTCTTTTTCAGATGCGAAAACTGCTGAAACAGTTTCATCGATGTCTGCCCTTTTAGTTGCGGCAACAACTCGACAAAAGAGTAGCAGTAAGCGGCTTTATCAGCCATAACCATTCGGGACCGGCATACCCAGTCCACATGACCACACCCGTAGGGTGTGGTTTTCTACGTTACGAATAAAAACGAGGATTAATAACTGAAAACAACTACCTGGGGTGGGTCAAATTTCAAAGCCGATTGACATTCGATATATCGCCGCATGTGTTTGGATTTGGGTTGAAATACAGGATGTGAAACATTCAAATTCATGGTCATGTTGATCATCAAAAAACCTCGAAAGCAAACGATTACAACTGCCCGATAAATGTCAAAAATCTGCACGAATTTTTGCGAGAAAATGATGCCAATTTAGAGCAAATATTTTGAAATTATTTTAGTAACAAATGATCGAAAATAACGGCCGACTTACAAGCGATAATGGTACACATTTTTTGCTCATACGAGATATAGTGAAACAGTCTATTATTAATTTTATCCAAATGAGTACTACATACCCGAAGGGTATGATTAAGGGCATATTACTGTCAGGAGGAAACACCATTAACTAACCGCTCTGACATGTCCGCAGAAGTTTTTAATTTTTCCTGCGTATAGAATTCGCGGGCGGACAAGAATTTTAACGAGATATTGAAAGGATTTACAAGACCGTAATTTCAGAACCCTTTTAAAGAAAACAATTCCCCATAATTTTTAAATCATTTGAGGAATTATTTGTGCCTCGATTTTTGCCTGTGGAGAGGAACCAACATATTTTTTCAAGCCCTGTTAAGATTCCATCCCACGTTAGCAACAACATTTTCATAATAGATTTTTTTCGGCTACTCGATCGAGCATTGAAAACCATTTTTGCCAATTCCAAAACAGAAATTTGTTACAGCCTTTCAGTGACACAGGGCGGCCACTGTCTCATCTAAAATCCTTGATTAACGTCCCACACCCCCTGACGGGATGTGCCTTGTCGGCGAGTAACTTGCGGCACTGTTTATAATAGGTTATTTTTGTATGCGGCAGCCGGGATGAGGATGGCGCAACACCACTGGTGCTCAATGCCCGAGAATTAGCGAGGTCCGGGAGCTGGCGTATTTGTCATTGGTGAAGCATTTACTATCCCGTTCAGAAGAGAGCCGTATTCGACAGCTCCCCTTTCCGGTCATGCCGATAATGAGTTCGGAGGCCGGGCTATGAAACAGAAAAAGCAGATCAAGCGAAAAAGCATCAATCTGCCCAAGCATTTGCAGAACCTGAACCCCTATGCCGCCGGTATCGATATTGGCTCCAAGAGCCACTTCGTGGCCGTCCCTGTCCAGCACCATTATTATGTGGCATGCATTATTATGGTGCTTGCCCGACCGCGTGCACCATTATTTTACAGCATGCTTTATTATGGTGCTGACCTCTTTCCAAAATCCGGATGCCTCCCAAAAATGCCTAAAGATGCCTAAAAATGCCTACCTGGCATTTCAGACGCCTTCGCCACCCCGACATCATGCAAAAAAAACGTCTCTAAAAATAAAATGCCCAAAATGGCCTCTTTGAATGCCTCGAGATGTCTCTTTGAATGTCCGAAAATGCCTCAAACGTCTCCCAAAATGCCTCCCCCTCTTCCTTTACCTCTACCTTATCCATAACCATAGTAAAGAAAAGACTTTTGCCGAAACCGATGAACCGGTTCCGGCCGCCGGGGCTGGAGTCCTGCGTCCAGATTCGGCCGGATCTCAAAAACGCCACTGAAATGGCGAAGCCGCGTTGCCGCCCCCACGGTATAGCCGAGAGCAAGATATCCAGCCAGGGGCAAAATTTGCTCGTTTGGCGGCTGTTCTCATTAAGTTGCTGCTTTGTTTTTTTGAGTGGGGTTTTGTTTGAGGGTATTCGGCATACCAGGACTCAATCAACCGCCGGTACGGTGTGAGCAGCAATTCCTGATCCGTTTGGCGCACCGGCGCCCCCTGGGCGGCAATGATACGGGAAACCGTCTTTCTGCCCATGCCGCACTGTACGGCGATTTGGCGCATGGAAAGCTTCACCGTCTGATACAGTTGCAAAACAAAGGCGGCACATTCAGCGTCGGTCATAGCATCCTCCCTGAAGTTGGTTATGAGGAGGCCAGACTAAGCCAGTCAGGGGGAACGGGCCATCGTGTCTTGTATCACATCCAGGCCCAAGGGAAGCTGCTTGTGCAGCCGCTCTTTCAGTTCAGGATAGCGGCCACAGAAGTATCCGGGATTGTCAGCAATCCAGCTGCGTTGAGCAGACTGTTTACGAACCGCCTTGCATTCCTTTCGTGAACAGGCCCGTTAACGATCACCGACTCGGCGATCAGGAACAAAAAAAACGACCGCAGAATTCACAACGCTTGGTCATGGCCACCTCCGGAAAAAGTATCCGGAATTGGTCGTAACAGTTCTTCAACAAAAATGTCGTATGGGAAAAGATGGGCGGCTGAACCTGAAGAAAGAAGAAGAGAACTTTACGTCAAAGCCACATGATCGAAAATGGACTCAATTGCGGGATCGATAACAACATGTTATGCGTTGAGTCCACTGCCTGAAGTTGCAGTACCCCGTATGAGCCTGGCCTGAAAACGCACCATCCCTGTTATTATCGGTTTTTATTTGAGTATGCCTGTTAAAGGCCCCCGGCCTTACTTTTTTTCCGATACGACCTCCCTTCCATGGTGAGAAACGTGCCGTTCAAGGTAAGCAGGTCAGGATGGTGGTAGCGGCCCCGCAGTTGAGGCTGACTTCGGCGAACAGTAAAATTGTAGCTTTGCTGCTCACAAAAAATTGAAAAAGCAACAAAGATACATAAGAACCAGTCAGACGGCACGGCGAGGCGACTTCGCGTCCTACACAACAGGATTTTTGTCCGAGGCTCCCGTCCGATGTCCCCCCTCCCCTGTGTCTATCTCACAATGAACACTATCTGTTAAAATCTTCCGAATGCCGCTTTCACAGTCCGTCCCGTGAAAGTAACTGTTCTATCTGTCGTTTATCCCACCTTGGATAACCGAAATTGCGGTTGGCAGCAGGAATTCTTCCTGATTTCTCAAGCCGCCACAGCTTTGTTGACGAGCACTTAAAAATTAACATCATCTCCACACGAGTTAACGTTTCCATCTTGTCCCTCCGTTCTTTTTTTCATTCCTAAATGAAAGATCGCGAGGGTGTCCGGTTAACCCACACTAATGTTATATGTACCTGATTTAAATGAATAAAGAACTATTTTATCTGTACTTATATGGAGTTTTTTCTTACAGCTTCTCACTTTTCCATAGTATTCTGTACGTAACGACTGTAAATCTGTCAAAAACTGAACGATACTGCTGATCATATTTGTGAATTCGACGCGTCGATTTTAAAAATAACGATTCGATATGAAGCGAAGCCGGTTATACATCTATTCCCCAAACGAGTCAGAATATCTGTACGTCGTGATGCGCTGATTATATGCATGCTGCATTAACCTCCTCAATCAAGATCGGGCTTCCCACATTTCTCTTGTTTCTTCCAGCCATTCACAGAATTTTTCTTCTGTCATCTCGGATATTTAAGCGTTATAGACCGGGGGCATTCCATCACGACCTTGTCTGGCGATATTCCCGGCTCAGTCAATAAATGGTATGCAACTGATTCCAGATCAGGTTGCTTAGGGTCCACAATATTGCCGATGGCGATATATTCGGTTATCTGCGACCATAAGCCCGCCCCAAGTAAATTCACCCACCAATTTAACGAATCTGTATATTTTCTATTGTTAGCTTGCCATCAACTATGGTGACTGTTCCTTTGACGACTGAATATCCACTACTGTTTGATGAATAATCAGTGGAATATCCACCCTTGATAACAACGGATTTGTTAATTGCAAGTGAATTGCTGAACTCAATAGCCCATGCCTGTATCGTGTCATCAGGCAAAGCGGCATTGAGAGCTGCAGTCAGACTGGAGAAATAGACCGCGGGATCGCGTATTAACCTGACCTGGTGTTCGGAATCCTTGCTGAACGTGGCTGAGACAGTAGTGTCGCCGACAAGACTGAAACTGCAATCTCCTGTTCCGCTGCAGACAGAACCGGACCAACCTGAGAAGAGAGAGTACTCCGAAGGCACCGGATGGAGTTGAAGTGTCGTGCCGGACGGGAATTGCGCAGTTGTGCTTGTATTTGTCGAATATCCTGTCGGGTTGATGGTAACGGTGCCTGAGCCTGTTCCGTCTAGCAGAAGAGTCAGCGTCAATTGTGGGACGGTAATATCGTAAGGCAGCTCACTAGTTTTCTTACCATTGGCATTGTCAACGGCCCACCAGGCATAGTGACCTGGCGTCAACCCTGTCTGAGCTGGATAATTGATGCTGAAGTAGCCATCGGCATCGATTGCCTTGGTACTGTGCGCCAAAAGAAAGAGAGCGGAAGTTCGGGACGATTCATCCAGCTGTTTCTGGATCAGGGCGATGCCGAAGCCAGAGCTGTTCGGAAACAGGTCGAAATCCAGGGTTTCGTAGATGGTGCCAATTTCAACGGTGTAGTATCCATTGGGGCCGTCACCGTTCCAATCGGCATATTCTCCGCCACGATTCCCGACATGATAATAACCGGAAAAACCCTGTGACATTACTGTTGATAAGGTTTGAACAGTTGACTCGTCGTAAAACAGGATCGGATTGACAACATGTTGTGAATCCGGCATCGGAATAACCAAACCGTCGACAACAGGGGCCATGTTGCGGGCAGCATATTCAAACAGGTCCGGCACCCCGGTATCCAGCCCGGCATGCTTGATATTGTAAGCGTGGGCAGGAACATGCATATCCGCTATCAGGTGTAGCTCATGGGATTATTTGTTTTGCGTTAAAGATTCTGTTTCAGTAACTGTTCCAGATGCTCAGCCCATTTTGCAGTAAAGAGTTCCTTTTCTCCGGCACCTTCGTACAAATCATAAACACCGGTCACCCCACCAACGCGGTGGCCTAATATTATATTCATGGTGTCTCTGGTCGCCCCTAAACGACGAACTCCAGTTCCAGCTGTCCTCCGCATATCGTGAGGCGTCCACCGAGGTAGCCCGTAATAAGCTTCTTTGCCTGTTCTTGTTACTTCCCTTCTTACATGATATGCAACGGCACTTTCAGTAATTGGTTTATCCGGAGTGTCGCCAGGAAATATATATCCATTACAGACAATACCGCCGCCATCGATTAACTGCATAGCAATTTGAGGCAAAAAAACTAGATGCTCGCCGCCTTTATTCCCCTGACGTCTTTCTTCTGGAATTGTTAACCAACCGCACCGCCGACAAATTTTACACCAATCTTTCCCAATGCCTGCTTGTATTTCCCGACTGTGGATTCCGCATATCTCGTTGCCTCTCTGACCTGTGATTAGCATCAGCTTTAGAGCTCGGCGGGTACTCTCGCTCCCACCACCGGTGTCTATAAGCTGCCAGATAGCTATAATTTCATTGTCTGTAAGCACTCGCTTTCTGGCAATCTGCTTCATAGACGGTATTCTCTTTGTAGTTTTCAATTCTGCGAATGGATTAAATTCCACCAGTTCTTCATCAACCCCATATTCCCATGTACCTCTTAAAGCTTTGTGAAGGTTTCTAGCTTGTCCTGGAGCCGTTTTTGCCTTTTCTTTAAGTATATTTGCGGCATCCATACGCTTTATGTCTATTGCAAGCCGATTACCGTATCTGGGCAAAAAATCCTTTTCAAGTGTTAGTTTTAACGTGTTTGCCCATTTTGGGGAGTGATGTGCAGCACTCCATTTCATCCACTTTTCCACGAGATCCGCAACTGTGGTGGACACAGATGTTGCAGGGCTCTTGACCTCAGTCGGAACAACCTGTGGGTCTATTCCTTTTCTTACCATTTGCCAGGCATTAGTGTAAGCATCGCGGGCATCGGCAAGTTTAATACCTGTTGTATCGTTATCGCTTGATGGATAATGCCCCAAGCTCATGACTTTCTTTTTACCGCCGATCGTATACACATACTCAAAACGGCGCAGCCCCGAAGGCAATACCCGAATACAAAACCCCTTACCCTCGTATATTCGATAAGCTTCAGTTTCCGGTTTCATTGACTTAATACGTCTGTCTGTTAGTTTTTCCATTTCTTTTCTCCGTGGTTCCGTTTTGGTTCCCAAAGTGTTTTGGCAATAGCAAAAAAACCTTGAAAACACATGGAATAAAATGTAAAACTAAATCACATATAAGTCAATGTATACAATACTTTAGTAACGCCTGGCAGTAAAATATGAAAACACATGCAAAACATTTTTTTCAGCTTCCCAAGCTGAAGGTCGCGGGTTCGAATCCCGTTTCCCGCTCCAACAAAAACAGAGGGTTAGGCAGATTGCCTGGCCCTTTAACTTTTTATAGGTCATATATAGGTCACACCATAAGCAAAACGAGTACGCCGGAGGATGCAGCAGGGTAGCCGTTCCGGTTCGTGTAACCCCGTCTGTGAATATGAAATACTGAAGGCGCTAAGTATGGCGCTAAGCACGGGTCATGCAAGCCCCTCCGTCCCTTCCCCCCTCGGGGGCTCCCCGTTGAACCTGCAACATGACACAAACAGTTTTATCCTTGATATGAAGGCCGTGTATCTGATGAACTCCGAAATCAGGTTTGCGATCTTCCTGAAAATAGGGTATTTATACCAATAAGTACAAAATATTGTGTTAAGGTTTTTGGATGCCAACACGCACCGTCCGACACATATCACCGGAAGCATTGAAGCAATTCCATCCTTTCAAGACAGGATCGGAGATGGCTTTTACCGCCCGGCAGGAGTCAGCAAAGGAAACTGCCGATGCCTTGGCAAAAGAGCTGAAAGAGCGGTTTCACGCATCAAAGGTTATGCTTTTTGGTTCGGTAACAAGTGCTGACTTCAATCTGTGGTCAGATATTGATCTTGCCGTTTGGGGCATTTCTGATTCTGATTACTATAAGGCGGTTGCCTATACAAGCGGTTTCAGCAGCGTTTTCAAGGTTGACCTAATCGGCGCTGAGGACTGCTCGCAGTCGTTACTTCAGCACATTACCCAAAACGGAATTGAATTATGAACCCTCAGGCAGCCATATTGTCGGCAAGAATAGATACTGAACTGTCGGAACTCAAACTGGTGGTAGATCGAGCATTGCAGGCTTGGGATAAAGCAACAAAGCAGGATGATGATTTTTTTCTGGACAGTGTTGCCTTGAACCTGCATGCGTTCTATTCCGGATTGGAAAGAATCTTTGAGAAGCTGGCCTCAACTATCGACAGAACCGTTCCGAGTGCTGCCAACTGGCACCAGGAATTACTGACGCAGATGCAAACGGAGATACCTACAGTCCGCCCGGCAGTCATTTCTTCCCAGTTGAAGGAATCACTGGAAGAGTACCGCGGATTCCGGCATGTGGTGCGGAATGTATACACCTATCATCTCAAACCGGAGAAACTGAAAATACTGGTGGGTAACCTGGAAGGCACGTTCAGGCTTGCATCAGAAGAGTTGACCCTATTCGGTGATTTTTTGAAAACACTGGATGGTTAAATTTGACCTTTCGCCAAGACGAAATACCCAAAATACTTTCACCCGGCTTTCACTAATCGGATGACTTTCACTATATTTTGCTGGACTTGGATGGACTTTGTTCGGTGGCTTAGATGCTTGAAATAGTGAGATATTAGTTAGTTAAGACCTGTACTGTGGAGTGTTCAAGCAGTTTTTCGAATCCCGTTTCCCGCTCCAAGAAAAACATAACCACATCAAGTGGTTGCGGACTAAAAGCCCCGACTTTCGCAGGAACTTTCGCATGCGGCCGGGGCTTTCCTTTTGCCCGCTGTTTTGCCCCCTGCCGAAGTATCGAACAACTCCCAGCCTGTCCTGTTCAAGGCCTTCCGTGTATCCCATAAACCTCGTAAATCATCTGCTTCGAGGCGTGCCCCATTACCCTGTAGACCTGCATGGCAAACATGGGGGTTCATGCAACCGCAATTTCTCAGAAAAAAAAGGGGGTCTGAATATATCTTGTTCACAGGGGGGGCCTCAATGGGCTGTTAACGGGTGCACGACAGCTGCGCTTACTATTTTAAATTACACACAATCCGTCATATATGACAATTTCTGCTAAATGCAATGGATATTTTGCCGGTTTTCACCTTCCTACCAGCAAACAGCATTAATTAGCTTACAAAACAGAAGGTTGAACCATATGACAATTAAGGTCTTTTTGGCTTGTTATTTGCTCCATTTTTAATTTTAGATCACTACCAGAGGAACCTGGCATTCGCTCAAAGAGGAGTAATAATAATGCAAGATGGCACGCCGGAAAATAGCACCGTGAAAGACGCCAACGATTTGGAATATGTCGGGAAAGCATGGCAAGTGACCTACAAGGATGTAAAGCATGCCGAGCAACGAGCATCTCAAGCCATTTCTGAAACCATCGCACTTATACATGCAGACGACACACGTGAAATAACTCTGGTGATCAGCGGTGAAGCTGGGCAGGGCTTGCAAACGATCGCCCATATTTTGGCGCGAATGTTCATGAATGGCGGATTGCATGTCCTGGCAGTAAGCGAGTTCATGTCCCGCATCCGTGGCGGGAGTAATTCCGTCACCCTGCGCGCAGCTCACAGGTCTGTCCGCGCACTGAACGAACACATTGATCTTTGTGTGTTACTCGATAAAAAGGCACTTCAGCGGCTGCGAGGACGGTGTGCTGCTGATACGATTCTGATCGGGGATCCCGCAATATTCGTTGACGAGATGGGTATGTTCCCCCTGCCATTAAAGGAATTAAGCGCCAATATTGGCGGAGCAATTTACAACAATAGCCTCGTCTGCGGTTACATCACAAGATTGATTGGATGGGAGCTATCTCATCTGGAAATTGCACTGACTCGCATCTTTACCGATTGCGATCTTCTTGCAAAAAACTGTGCTGCGGCCCGGGTCGGCTGGGAATATGGTGTGGATAGTAGTGGCCGCTGTTCCATACCGCCATGCGAGGTAAAGCCGGGCCGCATCCTGCTCGACGGCTCGCAGGCAGTGGCGCTTGGAGCAGTGGCTGGCGGTTGCACCTTCATATCCTCCTATCCCATGTCTCCATCAACCGAGGTGTTGACTCATCTCGCCAAACTGGCGCACGCACACGGAATCATCGTGGAGCAGGCAGAGGATGAAATCAGCGCCATCAACATGGGGCTTGGTTCCTGGTACGCCGGTGGCCGGGCGATGGTCAGCACTTCCGGCGGCGGTTTCGATCTGATGGCCGAGGGCTTGAGTCTCTGCGGTGCAATCGAATCACCAATGGTGATCCATCTTGCTCAGCGCCCCGGACCGGGAACCGGCCTGCCAACGCGCACTGAACAGGCTGATCTGGAAATCGCCCGCTATTCCGGACACGGCGAATTCCCGCGTGCGATCCTTGCGCCCGGCTCGCCGGAAGAGGCCTTTACATGCACGGCACATGCCTTCACCATGGCAGACCTCAGCCAGTCCCCGGTCATTATCCTGACCGACCAATACCTCCTCGACACTCTCTACGATCTTGATCCGTTCGAGCTTCCGGATACTGCACCCGGATCCCGGATAATTGCTACCACCGAAGACTATCGCCGTTATGCACCTGGCCCGGATGGTATCTCGCCGCGCGGGATTCCAGGTCTTGGTGCTGGACGGGTCTGTGTTGACAGCGACGAGCATGATGATGAAGGGTGCATCACTGAGGATTTCGACGTGCGCATCTCCATGGTAGACAAGCGCCTGTCCAAGTTGCGTCTACTTCGAGAGGATCTGGCCCTGCCACCACGTCTTTACGGACCGGCATATTTCAAAAGACTTATAGTCGGATGGGGCTCAACCGCAGCTGTTGTTGCCGAGGCACTGGAGCAGCTTCAACCGGTGGCAACCTCATTCCTCCATTGCATCCAGATCTATCCGGTATCAAAAGCGATAACAGACCACCTGCACAGGGCTAAGCAGATCATCGTCATCGAGAATAACGCCACCGGCCAGTTCGCCCGTCTGTTGAAGGCCGAGACCGGGTGTACCGTCTCCCGGGAGTGGCATAAATATAACGGACTCGCCTTTTCGGTGGACGAAGTAGTCGAGCTGTTGCGCCAGGAGGTGGAACTGTGAGCGAAAACTCCTATTTGCGTACCGGTTGCGATGTTGCCTGGTGCCCCGGCTGCGGAAACTTCGGGATTCTGAAGATTGTCAACGAAACGCTGCAGGAGATGGAACTTGATCCCCGGCAGACTGTTGTGGTGTCGGGCATCGGTCAGGCAGCCAAGACACCCCAGTATCTCAATCTCCATTTCTTCAATGGACTGCATGGTCGCGCCCTACCAGCGGCTACGGCTATCAAGGCGACCAATCGTAATCTGACGGTCATAGCAGAAAGCGGCGATGGCGATATGTACGGTGAGGGAGGTAATCACTTTATCCACTGCATTCGTCGCAACCCTGATTTGACCAATATCGTCCACAATAACATGGTCTATGGCCTGACCAAGGGCCAGGCATCACCAACCAGTCCACACGGCTTGGTTACACCGCTGCAGGTCGATGGCGTGATCCTCGAACCGTTCAACCCCATTGCCGTTGCAATTGCGCTGGATGCCTCCTTCGCTGCCAGGGCCTATGTCGGACACGCCGATCAGACTCGTGCGATCCTGAAAGCGGCGATCCGGCATAGAGGGTATGCCTTGGTTGATATACTGCAACCATGCGTAACCTTCAACAAGCTCAATACCTATCGCTGGTTTGAAGAACATACGACTCCGCTGGCCGCCGATCACGATCATACCGACAAGATTCAGGCATTTGCCCGTGCCTGTGAAAATGATCCGTTACGCCTCGGCATTTTCTATCAAAACGAGAAGCCGGTGTTCGAAGATCAACTCGCTGCATATCGTGGCGATTCCCGTCCACTATTTGAGCGCCGAGTTGATCTGAACAAACTGGCGGAGACTGTTCGAGTTATGGGTTGATATATCAGGGAAGAAATCCGTCACGTCATTTGTTCTCAATTCATGGAGGTAACTGTTATGAGTGTTCCGATTAAAAACAATATTTCGTGGGTTGGCAAGGTTGATTGGGAATTACGCAAGTTCCACGGAGAAGAGTATTCGACGCACAAGGGAACATCCTATAATTCGTACCTGGTGCGGGAAGAGAAAACAGCACTAATTGAAACCGTCTGGGCGCCATTTGCCAAGGAGTACGTCAGGAACCTGCAGAAAAGTATCGATCTGAATACAATTGATTACATAATTGCCAATCATGGCGAAATTGATCACAGCGGTGCTTTGCCCGAACTTATGCGCCAGATTCCGGAAACGCCTGTCTACTGCACCGCCAATGCGGTCAAATCACTGAAAGGCCAATACCATCAGGACTGGAATTTCAAAATTGTAAAGAGTGGTGATCGTCTGAATCTGGGTGATAAGGATTTGATCTTTATCGAGGCGCCGATGCTTCACTGGCCGGACAGTATGTTCTGCTACCTGACGGTCGACAATGTCCTCTTTAGTACCGATGCCTTTGGACAGCACCTTGCCACGGAAAGGCTTTTTAACGACCTTGTTGACCAGTCGGAGTTGTTTCAGGAGTGCATAAAGTATTACGCAAACATTCTTACCCCCTTCAGTTCGTTTGTTGACAGGAAAATCAAGGAATTTGTCAGCATGAATCTGCCGCTCGATATGATCTGTACCAGCCACGGTGTTGTCTGGAGAGACAATCCGATACAGATTGTGACCAAATATCTTGAGTGGTCAGCCAACTATCAGGAGAACCAGATCACAATCATATATGACTCAATGTGGGATGCCACACGCAAAATAGCTGAAGCAATCGCTCAAGGTATTGCGGAGCAAGATGGCACCGTACTGGTGAAGATATTTAATATCGCCCGTGCCGACAAGAACGACATCATAACTGAAGTGTTCAAGTCAAAGGCGATTCTGGTCGGGTCTCCAACAATCAACAAAGGAATCTTATCGGCAGTTGCCGGCATTCTTGAGGAAATCAGGGGCTTGGGGTTTAAAAACAAGAAGGCGGCGGCTTTCGGGGCTTATGGATGGAGTGGCGAGTCAGTCAGGATGATAACGGAGAGGCTGAAAGAGGGCGGGTTTACCCTTGTCAATGACGGCTTGAAACTGCTCTGGAGCCCGGATAATGAGGGGCTTGCAGCCTGTAAAGCTTTCGGTAATAATTTTGCTAGAGAAGCTGTATTTGCAAGTAACCAGTAACCAGAAAACGTGAAAGGAAATAGTTCATGTCGTAAGTGAATTATATTATGAAGGCTTAGTGACAGGGAGGTCGATATGGCAAAAGAATATCTCTTCACAATCAAGCACTACCCTGTAAATGATCTTCTTGCCTTGGATTTACAGGATCATCTGGATCAAATGGCCAAAACAGGCTGGGAACTGACTAACACCCAGCAGCTTGTCAATGATCATAGCTCCACAACTCCGCAGATGATTATTTTCTGGAGCAGGAATGATTCACGTTGAAAAAGGAGATTTGACTTTATGAAAACTACTGCTGCGTATGCTGCTGTTACTGCGTTGTAATCGATATGGCGAGCCTGAAGAAATCTTGAAAAGGCACAGATGATTTGTTCGCAGGTGTAAGAAAAACCAGGAGGACAACACTATGAGCTATCAAAGCATTAATCCTAACGATGGCAAGATTATAAAGATGTTCACACAGATGAGTGACATACAGCTCGAGTCGGCTAATCCTGCCTACCGGGAGGAATTCTTCGGGCCGGTCGCATGGACTTAATCATACCTACCCATAAGTTGGCTCAAGGAGACAGTCATGACACAAATAATAAGTCGCGAAATTCATTTGGCATCACGCCCGCACGGACTTCCTGCCGCAGCAAATTTTACCATGGTGCAGACCTCATTGGCACCACTGAACGATCAGGAGGTACTGGTTCGTAACCTCTTTATGTCGGTGGATCCCTATATGCGTGGTCGTATGAATGAAGGGAAGTCATATGTTCCACAGTTCGAGATCGGCAAACCGCTGGAAGGCGGCGCCGTGGGTGAGGTCATCGAGTCGCGTGCAACGGGGTTCAAGCCGGGGGATATCGTCACTTCCGGCTTGGGTTGGCGAGAATACTTCATTGCTGCCCCGCAAGAATTGCAGCCGGTTAGCAGTGAGTTTCAACCGCTTTCGGTGTACCTCGGCGCTCTTGGCATGACAGGTCTGACCGCGTGGGCCGGGTTGCAGCAGGGCGAGGTTAAAGCGGGGGAAACCATCTATATCTCCGGAGCTGCCGGTGCGGTGGGAAGTGTTGCCGGGCAACTCGCAAAATTACGCGGCTGCCTGGTAATCGGGTCTGCCGGTTCGGCGGAAAAGGTGGCGTTTCTGCGGGAAGAGTGCGGATTTGATGTCGCCTTTAATTATAAAGATGGTCCAGTTCTGGAGCAACTGAAGCTGAACGCACCGGACGGGATCGATGTCTATTTCGATAACGTCGGTGGTGAATCACTTGAAGCGGCGCTCGCACTGTTGCGGCTGCATGGCCGTATCATCGCCTGCGGCGGTATCTCCGCCTATAACGCGGAACGTCCACTCCCAGGCCCCGTCAACCTCTTTAACATAACGACAAAACGTCTGACGATGAAAGGGTTGATGGTTTTTGATTGGTTGGATCGTCAAGCCGAGTTTCGGCAAGAGGCTGGCGGCTACTTCAAAACCGGCAAACTGAAACACAAAGAGACCGTGGTGGAAGGAATAGACCAAGCGGTAGCTGCTTTCATCGGTCTTTTCCATGGGCAGAATGTGGGCAAGATGATCGTGAAGTTGGCGTAAGACTCACAGCTTGCCGTCATGAGTAACCAAGGTAGAATTTATTTAGGAGACTTGCCATGTCATACTATTTCAGCAAAAAACTGCACGTGACCTTTGAGAAAGCCATGTCGAGAGTAATTGAAGAATTGAGGCTGGAAGGGTTCGGAATTCTCACTGAAATTGACGTTACGGAAACATTGAAACGGAAATTGAATGTTGATTTCCCCAATTACACCATACTTGGTGCCTGCAACCCCCCCTTTGCCTACAGGGCCTTACAGGCGGAACCCAACATAGGCTTGATGCTGCCCTGCAATGTCGTTATTCGGGAATTGGCTGATGGAGAGATTGAAGTATCTGCCGTTGATCCGCTTGCCTCCATGCAAGCAATTCAAAACGAGGAGTTGCAGATCATTGCCAAGGAAATACAAGAGAAACTCAAAAAAGCAATTGATAATTCATAATGCACAGGAGGTCTGGCATGACTAAAGATACGCTAGCATCTGAAAAAAAACTCGATTCCGGCGCAAGCAGTGGAGAGCAACCGAAACAGGTCGTTAACAAGTCCTTTATTGTTGCCCAATGGCGTTTGATTATCATTTTGTTGCTGGTTATTGCCGTCGCTGGCATGTATGTGTGGAAAAACGTTGCTGTCAACAGAGCTACGGTACAACTTACGGAAAAGGCAGGTAGGATCATAACTGACCAGAACAGGAAATTTCTTCGACTAGCTGTCGTGCCGCTGGTATGGGCTGTACGTAGCGAGATGATCAGGGAAAACTATGATCAAATCAATCTGTATCTTAACCAGTTCGTTAAAGAGCAGAACATGAAGGAAATCGTTGTCGCAAAACCTGACGGCGCCATAGTGGTATCAACTAACAAGAAGTTTGAAGGCAAGCCCGTTACCGACATCTTTCCTGCCTCGGTGCTCCAGGAAGACAAGTTGATGGTTAGTACCCTGGAGAACGGGGACATCATGGTAGCGTCTCCGGTCATGGGGTTAAGTACCAAAGTGGGGGTTTTGATACTGCTTTACACACCGGAGAGTTACAACCTGCAAGCCCCGTGACCCTCATCTGCAGGTGAGCAAGGTTGATTCCTGGATAGTATTAATAAACCTGATGTACTTGCGGAGGTGGTTATGAAAACTGTGATTATTGGGTTAGTCCTTGTTGTTGGCCTCGGAGCGGCCGGGTATTTCGCAGTACCTTTTCTGATAGAACAAAAGACCGAAGAGCTTCGAGCAGAGGTAAAAGATTTGAAGCAGCGCCTTGAATCTGCCGAGGTATTTATCAAAGGAGAACAGGAAGCGCGTAAGAATTTGCGGATAGAGCCAGGTGCAGATGCGGCAACCATAACCAGGGCGGTGAATGCCCTGGCTTCCAAAGTTACAAAGCTGGAGAGTTCCGTCAGGGCGGATTTGTCGGCTGCAGATGCGGTGGTGAAGGAGCAAAAGAGCGACACTGCGGCGGCCTTGAAGAAACAGGCAGAAGCCTTGGAAAAGGAAAGCGTAGCGGTTCGCACCCAAATCAGAGAGGCTATCTTCAAAACCCGCATGTCAGAAGTGCGCGGACGCCTGTTGAAGGTGAAAACTGACCTCCTGGCAAAAAATATCGGTACAGCTGATGCCGAGGTCGGAGTCTTGGTCGAGTCATTGGAAAAGATGAAAGAATCCATGTTACCGGAGGCGAAAAAATCGCTCGATGCCGCCCAGGCATCGCTCAGGAAGGCTCGTGGCGAGATGACAACGGATCTTCCTTCAGCCATGAAACGGGTGGATCTCTTGTGGCACGAGATTGGAAAGATTAGTAACGCGCCATAAAGTGCGACTCCGAGCTCGGTGAGTGACGCAGACTCATCTTAATGGAAGTCCGATGCTCGACCCACAAGGATCAGGTCAACGCCGACCTGTTGGCATTCCTCAAGGCCTGAGGCCGCTTTATCAGGCCATTTTAGAGCGGCTGGCCGCCGCTATGCAGCACCAACCCATATCACAGGAGGCTATTATGAACGAACATGTCCTACCCCCGTTACCTTATGCAGATAACGCTTTGGAGCCAGTCATTACCGCCCACACCATAGATTTCCATTACCGGAAGCATCACCAGGGCTATGTGGACAACCTGAACAAACTGGTGGCAGGAACAGATTACGCCACGCTGTCTTTGGAGAAGATTATAGCCGCGACGTCCGGACTGGTTGAAGCCGCCGCGATCTTTAACAATGCGGCGCAAATCTGGAACCATACTTTTTACTGGAAGAGCCTGCAAACCAAGGGGGGAGGCGAACCGCCTGCCGCCCTGAAAGAGAAAATGGCGGCAGCTTTCGGCAGCGTAGATGGATGCAAGAGGGAGCTGGCCAGCATGGCCGTTTCCCAGTTCGGCAGCGGCTGGGGCTGGCTGGTTCTGGATGGCGATAAGCTCAAGATCGTAAAGACCGCCAATGCTGAGACTCCTTTGACCACCAACATGAAACCACTGCTGACCATTGACGTGTGGGAGCATGCTTATTATCTGGATTACCAAAACCGCAGGGCCGACTATGTGGCCGCCGTGCTCGACAAGCTGATCAACTGGGAATTTGCTCTGGAGAACTTCAGATTGTAGCAAAAAAGAAGTCTGCGAAAAAAACTGCAGGGTCAACTGGATGAATGGCGCGGAAATCGACAAACTCAAAGCCAAGGATAAGGACAAAACCTCACAGCTTTGAATACTATATTCTGGAGACAAGCCATGCGAAAAAATACCTTGATTTTTACCGTGATGGCAGTAATGACGCTCTGTTTTGTTATACCTATTGCACAGGCGCAATCCGGCAATGACACCGTCACTGCTCAGGATGTCAAAAAGGAAACAAAGGAGCTGATCAATACTCTTCAGCAGTACACCGCTGAGCAGCGTGAGCAGGCTGTTGAAGAGACCGAGCAGGCACTCAAAAAACTTGACGTGCGAATTGACGAACTGGAAACCCGCGTAGACAACAACTGGGACAAGATGACTCAGGCAACACGCCAGAAAGCCAGGAACAACTTGAAAGCGCTGCGCCAGCAGAGAAACGAGCTTGCAGAGTGGTATGGCAGCCTTAAAATCAGCTCTGTAGACGCATGGGAGCAGATGAAAAAGGGATTTACAGACGCCTACCAGTCGATGAGTGATTCCTGGGAAAAAGCCAAGAGCGAATATGATAAAGACACCAAGTAAATTTAGTTGATGGATAGATACAATCCAATCGCACAGTGTATTGGACGGATATTCCGGACGAAAATAAACCGACGAAATAGTCGAAAAGGAGTCGGACATGAAAACGAATGCAGGCTTATGGATCGATCACGGGCAGGCAATTGTAATTATTGTTTCGGCCACAGGTGAAGAGGTGAAACGGATGCAGATTACAGCCGATAGAGAGTTTTACCATTCATCTCAATACGTTTTACGATGAGGTGATGGAGATGCCGATGTTAAGACTGATATGCTTCGTAATACTGACCACACGTTGTATGGTCTCGCCAGTATTTGCTGCTGAAAAGAGTT
>Ga0209417_1000830_pt1 | contig 64770 bp, 68 predicted proteins | sample RifGroF2_FD_184002 | JGI IMG/M metagenome (GOLD analysis project Ga0209417, IMG submission 184002) | Groundwater microbial communities from Rifle, Colorado, USA - Groundwater F2 (SPAdes) (version 2) | ecosystem: Environmental > Aquatic > Deep subsurface > Groundwater | place: Rifle, Colorado... | reverse complement strand
AACACATGGTGGACACGGTGTTTCTTTCTCCCTCAAAATACAACACCGTGTCCACCATGTGTTCCAACAATTTCGGTCCGGCGATGTCCCCTTCTTTGGTAACATGTCCGACCACAAAAATTGCCACCCCCAATCTCTTTGCCATTTCCACCAACCGGAATGTCGACTCCCTTATTTGTCCCGGCGACCCCGCCGCTCCACCGACATTTTCTGTACTCATCACCTGTATCGAGTCAACTACCACGATATTGAACACATTATTTGCTCGATCCAATACCTCGCCCAACTCCTCAATTGAATTACTGGCCAAAACATCGATGTTTTTTGCATTCAAACCTAATCTTTTCACCCTCAAATTAATTTGTTCCGGTGATTCCTCTCCGGCTACATACAGCCCTCTTACTTTTCCCAACAATTGCGTCAAAAGTGTACTCTTACCTATCCCCGGTTCTCCCGAAAACAGCACCACCGAACCTCGAACAATTCCTTTACCCAATACTCTGTCAAATTCCCCTATTGTAGTAGAAATAATTTCATTATTTCTTTCCTTATTTTCATCCAATTTTGCCAAATTTCTTACCTCTATTTTTTCCGTACGGGCCGACCTTGTCCCCGCCTTTTTTGATAAATTATTTTTCACCTCTTTCAGACTATTCCACTCTTTACAAAAACTACACTGCCCCATCCACTTATTGAATTCATTCCCACAATTAGTGCACACAAACATCGTCTCTTTAACTTTAGCCATTCACAATTCTATCATCTATACTATTTCTTTTTCTTATTTTTTCTTCCCCTCCTTTCTTCAAGGGAGGGGGTAGGGGGTGGGTTTTGCATTTTTCATCACTCCTGCAGCCTCTCATAAAGCCATCACAATTTCTACCCATCCTACCTTTATATTTATTTACCTACCCAAAGTATTCAAATGCAAATAAACTTTCACATCCACAAAACACAAAGTCCCCCTTACTGAAGACCCGCTCACTCCTTCCTCCTTGGCAATACTTTTTATATCCATTCCCTCCATCAACATTTCCGTCCTTCTTCTTTCCAGATCAGTCAACTTTATACTACTCAAATCCAGTCCCATCAAATTTCTCCTTAAGTCATTTTGAAATTCTCCCCTTTTCATTGCCATACTCTATTATATCAATTTAAAAGCCTGATCTTAATTTTTCCCAATCTTCCCCCTATCTTGACTAAATATATATCCTATAGTACAATAATCCTGTAATTATAGGCTACCTTGGCTTTGCGCCTAGGATTTGCCCATAATCCATTCAGCTCTTGAATGCTCCTTAACAAATAGGATGGTCATAGCTTGAATTATCTCCATCAAGGCTCAAAATCGCGGATAATTGGGTATTATCCCCGGCTCTGAGCCTTGAATTTCAAGGAAAAAAATTTTCAAAAGGAGATTGAAATGCAGAAAGTATCTGTATCGTTTGTCCTTGGCTGCGTAATTCTAGCAGCCCTCTTGGCGGGTGTTTTCTCCCCCGCCCTCCCCGGTGTTTCGGCCGGTGGCAGGCCTGAGGAAGAATGCCCTCCTCAGGGCAACTCAGGCATTACCTGTGACTGGGTACAACACCGAGTCACAGGAAAGTGCAAGTGGATTCCATCCCATAGCCTTCATTGGCCTTGGGAAAAAGTTGAGGAAGGGACTTGTCCCGACCTCGAGAAAAAATCCACTCCCACCACCCAACCGGACCCCACCGACAAGCCGGATCCGACTGCCCAGCCGGACCCGACCGACACACCAAGCAAGCCGGATCCAACCGCCACCCCCTCCGGGGATGACGGATTCTTTCCGACCTGTACCCCAACCCCGACGGCCTTTGCCACCGGGGAAAACCTCGAGGCCTGCGACCTGTGTTTGGAGCTTCGGCGCATCGCCGATGCTGCCGAGCGGCAGGCCGCCGCCCAGGAGACCATGGCTGCCAAGCCATAAGTCTCCTGAGTCTCGCACTCCGGACCCGATCTATGGTCCGGAGTGCGGGCACCGAGGTCAACGACCATCCTAAACTTGCAAAGAATAAGAGCCAAAAGAATTCATCCAATTTGGATGACCCCCTCTTTTGATCTTTGCAAGTAACGCCACAAAATTGATTTTATTTGTATATCACCTTGCTCTTATCACTCTCCACCAATCCCAAAGAAATTTTCCTTTTGGCGGTATCAATACTTTCAATGTAAACATCCACCTCTTCATTTTCTTTCAAATTAACCCCATTTACCAATTTCGATACATGCACCAACCCTTCCACTCCCGCCTCCAATTTCACCAAAGCCCCGAAATTAGCAATCCTTACCACCACCCCGGAAACTTCCTTTTCTTTTGGATATTTATCAGAAATATCCTGCCAGGGATCATTTGACATTCTTTTTATTGAAAATTGCAATCTCCCCTCGTCTTTATTGATCAATTTAACCTGAATTTTTTCTTTTGCTTTGTACATTTGGGTCAAATTATCCACTTTCTCCCATGAAATTTCCGAAATATGTACCAAACCCTCCAAACTTAATTCCTGTTCTTTGTATTTATAGTCAATCTTTACAAAAATTCCGAAAGGTTCGACTCTCACAATTTCTGCCTCAAATACCGTATCTACTTTCAAAGCATCAATTGCATCACTTTCCTTCCCTACCTTACCCGGCTCCGATACCAATCTTTCCGAAAACACCAGTCTGTTTTTTTCCTGGTCCACTTCCAATACTTTTACTTTAACCTTTTTACCCAACATTTTTTCCGGATCACCATCATATTTTTCTCCGATTTGAGATCCCGGTACAAATCCATAAAAACCAAACGGCGCCACTACCACTGCTCCACCCCTATTTAATTCCTTGGCAAATACCGTCACTTCACCTTCATTTTTTTGTTTATCGGTAAAATAATTCCAACCATAACCCGAAGCCGCCCCTCTAATCGAGACCAATATCTGTCCCTTATCATTCTCCGGAGATTTTATCTGAACTTCAATTTCATCACCGACTTTCAAATCGGCCACATAATCTTTTACAAATTCAAACTCCTTACCTCCTACCACCGCATCCGATTTTCCTCCGACATCAATATAAATTGCTTTATTTTTGATTGAAGTAATTTTTCCCCTTACTTCCTGTCCTTTTTTAAAACCAACTAACTCAACTCCTTCTGATTTTAACAAATCCTCCATCGTCAATATCTCTTTCTTTTTGTTTTTTACAACTTTTTCTTTTTTAGCCATATTAAGTTCTGCCCTGCAGAAATAAAAAAACCCCATAAGGGGTTTATCGAGGGATTGATTACCCCAAATAAACAAATAACCTTAAAAACTTAAGTATTATAACATCAACCCGATAATTTTTCTTCCCTATATCACCCTTCCCAAAAATATACGCTTTTTTCTATAAAAAGAACCTTTTGTCGACTCTCTGCACACCGGACAGTCAGCAAAAAAATAAGCTTCAAAACTTGTCTCCGATGATGTCTTTTCACATCTAATTCCATCTCTGCTCCACTCTCCCGCTCCACTACAGCGCCCCCAATCATGCCTATTAAAATGATCTCCTATTTTTACTTCAATTATTGTTTCCATCAAAATATTTAACAATTTTTAACTAACCAAATATATCACAAAAAAAATCCCGCCAAATGCGGGATTAATTTTTAACTCTCTATTGAATCATCCGTAAAGTCTCCCTTGTCAAAGGGAGATTTAGAGGGATTGGCTTTAGTTTCTCGGTTCTGGCCACGACCTATCTTCAAGATCCCTTGCAGGAAAGCTATTGTCGGCGCTAAAACGTTTCACGACTCTGTTCGGAATGGGAAGAGGTGGTTCCATCTTGCTCTGGTGACCAGAACCCAAAAACTAAAAAATTGTGTTAACAATTTTTTATCCCGATTTTGCATCGGGATCTTAAGTAAAAAAACATTTTTTCCGATAATACATCGGAAATTCCATAATCTTGGCCTCTAAATTGAGTTGTTTACCCGCCGAAGCTTAAGCGAAGGTGGGCCCTAAGGCCCATTCCTCACCCAAACCTCGTCTAGGTAAAACCCGACTTACGTCGAGCCCTTAATTTTATTAAAAAATTTTATCGATCTATCCTTTGGTTAGCTTAAACCATTACTGGTCTTCTACGCCCAAAGTATTAACCGGTAGTCTCCCGGCGATCTCTCGTCCGATAAATCGGACATTGATTCCTAATCTTAGGGTCAGCTTCTTGCTTGAGATGCTTTCAGCAATTATCTTATAAGAACGTAGCTACCCAGCGATGCCCTTGACAGGACAACTGGCACACTAGAGGTTCCCTCGTCTAGGTCCTCTCGTACTGTAGACGAATCCCTTCAAGAATCAAACGGTTACGGAGGATAGAGACCGAGCTGTCTCGCGACGCTCTGAACCCAACTAACGCAGCGCTTTAATGGGCGAACAGACCAACCCTTGGCCCCTTCTTCAGGGCCAGGATGCGCCAAGTCGACATCGAGGTGCCGAACCGCATCGTCAATATGAACTATCGGATGCGACCAGCCTGTTATCCCCAGAGTAGCTTTTATCCAGTAAGCCCGTGCCCATACCAAATGGGTCACGAGGATCACTAAAACCGTCTTTCGACCCTGATCCCGGACTAACGCCGGGACTAACTCCAAATAAATGGTGTTACTCGACTAGTATGTCTCACAGTCAAGCCAACTTATACTTTTGTACTAACAGTCCGATTTCTTGCCGGACCAAGTTGACCTTTGTATACCCGCGTTACTTTTTTGCAGGTGCCTGCCCCAGGCAAACTAGCAACCATACACTGTTCCCAACCGAGATTCATCGGTTTAGGTTAGATTTAAAAATGAACAAGGGAGGTGTTCCATTGGCGCCCGAAGGCTCCCTCCTACGCTCGACAATATTCAAATTCTTATCAATGTAAAGATCCAGTAAAGCTTCATGGGGTCTTTTTGTCCTTCCGTAACTAAACGGCATCTTCACCGCTCTTTCAATTTCACTGGATAGATAGTTAAGACAGTTGCACAGTCGTTAAACCTTTCATACGGGTCGTAACTTACACGACAAAGGACTTCGCTACCTTAGAACAGTTAGAGTTACTGCTGACGTTCACCAGGGCTTATAAAACAGGCAGAATCCGATAAATCGAAAATCACCCGCCTTCTTAACCTTCTGGCACCGGTCAGGTTTCAGCCCCTATACTTCCCCTTACGGGTTTGCAGAGACCTGTGTTTCTGATAAACAGTCGCCATGCATTCTTTTGTTGTAGGCCGGTTGTTACACCGGTCAGGGTATCTTGCAAAGCTTACACCCAGATAATTTGCCAAGTTCCTTAACTATCTTTCTTCCAATCGCCTAGGTCTACTCGACCTACCCACCAGTGTCGGTTTTGGTACGAATTCCCTTAATTCTAGTTGCGACACTTTTCTCGGACACATGGGGTCAATCTAATTCTACGACTTTCGTCGCAGTTTTATTCGCGTCTCACTTTATAACGAAGGAACGGATTTTCCAATTCCTTCTTGCTACCTCGCTTAAATCCCGCAATTTCACTGCGGGACTAAATTTTCCATATGTCGTCATGCCCCAACTTAAAACGAATTAAAGGAAGGACCGGAATATTAACCGGTTGTCCATCCACTACCCCCGATTCTTCGGGGCTCATGTTAGGATCGCCTAACCCTCAGTCGAACAACGTAGCTGAGGAAACCTTAGGTGTTTCGGCGCTCAAGGTTCTCACTTGAGTTTCGTTACTCATGCCTGCATTCTCGCTTCTGACCGCTCCAGCCTGGCTTACGCCTTGACCTTCACCGCTGTCAGAACGCTCTCCTACTGCTCCTTTTTAGATAAATCTAAAAAGAAACCTCCAATTTCGGTACTATGCTTTAGCCTCGTTACATTTTCGGCGCAGATTGCCGGCCCCGAAGGGTCGAACAGTGAGCTATTACGCTTTCTTTAAAGGATGGCTGCTTCTGAGCCAACCTCCTGCCTGTCTTAGGCAATCCACTACCTTTCCCACTTAGCATAGATTTAGAGACCTTAATTGAGAGTCTGGGGTCTTCCCCTCTCGCCCGGCCAGCTTAGCCCGGTCGGACTGACTGCCTAGCTTAATTCTGCGGTATTCGGAGTTTGGTTAAATGCCTTGACTTGCGTCAAAAACATTCATTCAGTAGCTCTACCCCCACAGAGAAACACTAGACGCTATACCTATATATATTTCGGAGAGAGCCAGCTATTTCCAGTTTCGATTGGCATATTACCTCTAACCACAAGTCATCCGACAATTTTGCAGCATTGAACGGTTCGGGCCTCCAGCCGACTTTCATCGACTTTCACCCTGCTCATGGTTAGCTCAACTGGTTTCGGGTTATATCTGATTGCCTAACGCCTTGTTCAGACTCGCTTTCGCTCCGCCTTCGTCGCCTTTGGCGACTTAAACTTGGCAATCAAAAACACTCGCAGGCTCATTCTTCAATAGGCACGACATCATCCTGAGCATTGCTGCCGAAGGACTTTGTCTGTTTGTTAGCAAATGGTTTCAGATCTATTTCACTCCCATACTTTGGGTGTTTTTCACCTTTCCCTCACGGTACTAGTTCACTATCGGTCCGCTAAAGTATTTAGCCTTGGAGGTTGGTCCCCCCAGATTCCCGCGACATTACACGTGGACCGCGGTACTTAGGTATCCTGTCAAAATGTTACTAGATTTTTAAATACGGGACTCTCACCCTCTTTGGTGTTTCATTCCAGAAACTTTTTCTAATCTTTCACATCATACAACTGGACCCTGCAACCCCCCAGCCTTGCGGTCGGGGTTTAGGCTTTTCCGTGTTCGCTCACCGCTACTAACGGAATCTCATACGATTTATTTTCCTCCGGGTACTTAGATGTTTCAGTTCCCCGGCTTACCTCCGCCCCGATAAATCGGGACAGTAATCTGACTTTCATCAGAGTGGATTACTCCATTCGGACACGTCCGGATCATAGCCTGTTGACGGCTCCCCGAACATTTTCGCAGTCTTCCGCGTCCTTCTTCGGCCTTAGCGACCAAGGCATCCACCATTTGCTTTATTCAAATTCTTTAATAAATTTATTCCGGATTACTCCGGAATCGGCAACTCAATTTAGTTGCCAAGATTCACTCCGATTCCCACCGGAATTACCCCGGTTATTACACCGGGATTTATCCCGAGTTTACCTCGGGACGTGAAATTGTTTTTTTACTTAGTTACTTTGATTCAATAGATTGTTAAAGTAAGATCCCCATTTCTAGGGACAAAGATTTGTACTCCTAGTTTCATATCTCTAGTTTCTGAAATCTTTTTTGTGGACCTGGGGAGATTCGAACTCCCGACCCCCTCGTTGCAAACGAGGTGCTATAACCAACTAAGCCACAGGCCCTAAATTTGCCTGCCCTTTTGGCTTTTCCTGCCCAGCAGGTTCAAATCCTATTTAAAATGTGCATTATCTGCCTTGCAGACAAAAAAAGACCGAAAGCTTGCTTTGCTTTCGGCGCTACGACCTTATGTACACGTCACCTATCTTTCCATCTTTTTTGATTGTGTAAATAGGTATTTTTTTAGCATTTTATGCGCTTCTAGTTTCTGCAAGTGTTCCTATTTTACCTTAATATTTATACCTAGTCAAATGGCAGATTAATTAAAAAATATTATCTTTTTACAAAAAAATAATCGCTCTATATACTATATGAATATGGAAGATATCCTCAACTACATTCTTGGCTTAGTCCAAACACACGGCTTATTATCAATGTTCCTCGGTGGTCTTATCGAACAAATCATTGTCCCCATTCCTTCTCCCATCATAACTATGGCCGGTGGTGCCTTTTTAATCGAACACAATCAGCCTATTTTTGAAATTGTATGGCAAGTTTTCACCCGGGTCTCACTTCCATACTCCATCGGTGCCATCATCGGTACCAGTATGGTTTATCTAATTGCTTACTATGGCGGCCGTCCTTTTATTGAAAAATTCGGTAAATACATCGGTATCAGCTGGAGTCTTATCGAAAAAGTCAAATCCGATTTCCAAAAATCCATCAAAGATGAAGTTTTCATCCTTGTTGCCGCCTCCATCCCCATTGTTCCCGTTTCCCTGGTTTCCGCTTTTTGCGGTGGTTTCCGCATTACCCCATCCAAATTTTACCCCATGATTTTTCTGGCTCTCATCATCCGCTCAGTAATTCTGGGTCTCGTTGGTTATCAAATGGGAGAAGCCTTCATTTCCCTCGCTCACGGATTGGACAAAATCGAAAGTGTCCTCACTGTCATCGGTGCTGTCCTAATCCTCGGCTATCTCTATCTCAAACGGGAAAAATGGCTCAAAAACAACGGTTAATACTAATTAACTATCTTTTCTAGTTCTCTCCACACTTCACTTTCCTCCCCCTCATACCCCAAAGCCCAAAATCCCAACCCTCCCAAACCATTCTCTTTAATCAAATCAAACTTATACTTCATACTGACCAAATTTTCAAAATAAATCTGATAATACTCCTCACTTGTAACCGTCACCAACCGGGTTCTGGTTGAATATTTACTTATTCTCTGTCTCTCCGTTTTTGTTACTTCTTCCTTGTAAACCATCCATGGGCTCTTGGCAATTTCATCAAAATATAACCTAATCACTCCGGGTTCCAACTCGCTCATATCCTTCACATCCACTTCTTTCATGTCCACCACCTTATAATCTTCATCCTTCAACAAATCTCCGGCTCTTTTATAACTGGCCATCTGTGAATATCCCGGCACCACCTTCGAACCATAATTTTCATCCTCTGTCCTCCACTCATATCCATACAACGGCAAAGCCAACACCATTTTTTTTCTATTCAACTGCTCTAAATTTATTCTGTTTACCACATCTCCTAAACTCGGCTCTCCCATTCCCGACCCTATCGGTGCCACCGGTCCTGCATAATTACTCCCTGGTCTGTGAAAATCATATCCCATTACTATCAACTGATCCAAATTATTCAACAACTTATCCAACCCCTCTTTTTCCCCCTTGATTACCGTATTAGCAAATACATCCAAACTAATTTCTCCTAAATTTGCCTCCCTCAGCTCCCCCAAAAACATCACAAAATCATCCGACATCACCTTTACCGGACTACTTTGATATTCAAAATCCACATTAACTCCGTCAAAATTCCCCGCCAACACCACTCCCTCCAACTCATTTATCAACCTATCTCTTTTTTCCTTATCACCAATCAACAAATCTAAATTATCATCCCCAAATTGTTTTATTCCCAATATATTTTTACCCCCATTTTTTGCCACATTATTTTTCACCTTCAAATATTCTTCATTATTTATCTTTTTACCCTGTACATCCCACACCAACTCGCCTTCACTATTTACTTCCACCCCCAAAAATATAAGACTATCCACCTCGTCTCCATAAATTCTTGTTTTCCCCACCATCCAACTTGGTAAAAATCCCACCACCTCAATTTTATTTTCAGACACCTTATTTTTTCTAGATAATGGATTAATAATTTGCCATCTGCCTGTAAACCACTCATACCAACCCACCCCCAAAAATACCACCAAAACCAAAATCAATATTTTTAGCCCCATAGTCTTCATCTGTTTCATTATCCCACAAATTCTACTTTCTCAAACCAAATTTCACCGTCCTCAACATATTTCCAAAACTCCCAAATATCACTATCACCGTCGCTGTTACCAAAGCCATCAATTTAATTAATTTTTGATACCTCATCTCTCTCTATTCTACTACACTATTTTCTATCCAAAAAATCACTGGTGGGTGATGGAGAACTCGAATCTCCGACCCCTGTCTTATCAGGACAGTGCTCTAACCAACTGAGCTAATCACCCAAAAACGTAAAAGTAGTATAACATTTCACTGCTTTAACGCCAATCTCAACTTTTTACCTAATACAATATATCCAATTTCTCGTTTAGTGAATTTTTCAACAAAGTTATGTCTCTCGAATTATATTGACAATTCCCATCCAAATCTCCATTTCTAAACTGACCTTCTCCCCAAGTCTCATGGGTAATCGCCAACGCCTTCATTCTGGCAAAGTCCATTCCATTAACCAATCCGTCCTGCCCTTCACTGTTTCCTGCCATAATATCTCCCGGCAACAATGGATATTTTGAAAAATCATACCAAATGGAACTATTTACATCATTTGTCACCGAAATCTGCCCTCCTGCCATATTATAAAATGCCGTCTGATTATTTACTCCATATTTTGTTTGTAAATGCTTCGGTCCTTTAATAAATACTGCCAAATTACTGGTTTGGTTAAATCCTTTCAACTCCAAACTCCTTCTGTAAACCGCTCTGTCTTTAATTGCCGTATCTCTTTGCAAAGTCAAATTATGATATGTTTTACTTTCTCCGTTTTGCCCCAACACAATTATTGTCACTGGCCACCCATCAGCACATCCCCCGTTCACATCCATTCCTTCAAAAGCCATTTTAAAGTTCAACACCGGATAATCTCCCGTCGGTGGTATTTCAGTCGGTGTCGGTTTATCTGTCGGTGATGGTTTGTCCGTTGGTACTGGAGTCAATGCTGTCTCTACAATCGTCACTCTCCCTGTTCCCAAATTCAAACCCACCGTCTTAACATCACTATTAGGATTACTGCCTGTCACTAAATAATTATCATTCACTCTAAATATCACCAAACCACTGTTAACCGCTGTCACCTTAAATCTCATTACCTCAATTACTCCTGTCGGCAAACTGTTAGCCGCCTTACTCGACACCAAATAAACCGAAATCTTTTTATTTGTCTTATCTATTACCGCCGATTCCGCTGGCACATCAAAACTACTCGAAGTCACCAGATTACTAGGATCAATAATATTGGAAGTATAAACCAAATCAAGTTTAATCCCTGATATTCTGGTTTGTTTTGCATCCACCCTCACCACCACCTCAGTCGATTCCCCTTTTTTCAAAATCGCCACTACCGGATTAATTGTCAGATCGGCCGTTGCAAAATTCTCAGAAACTGGGGGAGTACTCGCTCCTCCTCCGCCTCCCACACTATAACTGGCCGGTAAAAAATTCATTTCCATCTTATTATCACCGCTTGCGCTGGACTGCGTTGCCGGTACCTGATACTCCGGTAAGGTCAAATTTAAATTTCCTGCCGCCTTAGCCACAAAGACAATTTTCGCTACATCAAATACTCCTGTTGGTAATTTAGTTTCATCAGCATTACTATTCCCGGCAATAATCACTATTCTTCCGTCTACCACTTCATTTTTCATTTTTTTATCAAAACTATTTTGAATTTCAATACTTTCCACTTCAAAAGTCGAAGAATTAAAACCCATTCTCAAATCAATCGCCGAAATCCGATAAGTTTTGGCATCCATTTTTACTGTCGCCGTTACTTTTTCACCAACCTGCATATTAGTCTTACTATCCGGCCAGACACTCAAATCAAGTTTACTTAAATATGCCCCCCTCCTTGTTTCCTGTACATTTCTCACCAACACCACCCCTCCCGCCAATGCCATCAGACCAACCACCATAAACAATATTGTTTTTATCTTTGTCATTGTCTATTTTTTCTCCATTGCTCAAAATCAAACACTGTCACCTTTCCGTCACAATCATAGTCAGACTTCCAATTATTTCTAATTGTCCCCAAATATCCTCCCTGATCAAACATTTCCGACCTCCAAAATTCAAAATCTGTCAAATCCACCCCTCCATCACAATTGGCATCCCCTTTCGACTTATCTCTTCCATTACTACAAACCTGACACTTGTTAGCTGTCCCCGTCGCCACCGGACTGGTAGGTTTCACTGTCGTCCCCGGACATCTCAACACCGGACAACAAGGAGCAACTATATCTATACAATTAACTTTCTCCAGATAACAACCATCCGGCACTACAATCTTGGGACAACCATCTATAAATGTCGGCGTCACTTTTACCACTCCTGTCAATACCGGTACCAAAGTCACCGTCTTTGACGGTAACACTGTAATAGTTTTAGTTGGCAACACCGTCCCCTCAAGAGTATATTTCCCCACTTTTATCGCACTTATAGCCAAATCCAAATCCGTACCACCGTCCGACCTAAAACCGGTAATCATATTATTGTATCCGCTATCCAAAGTCACCGTCGCCACTCCTCCCGATCCAATTGCCTCAAAATGTATCCTAGCCAAAGCTTGTACCGATACCATTTTTGCCTCACTCTCTTCCATGTTTATCCCCGCCAAATATATATATCCTTTAGCCTGATCAATTCTGGTATCCAAAACATCTTCTGATTTTTGAAAAAAGGCCAATCCCTCAATCGATTCCTTTACCACCGGTACAATATCAATCGCTCTTAGTCTGGTCTGATCATATTTAATTCTCAAATCCACTCCGGCTGGCTTAAATTCTTTTGCATCAAAATTGACTGTTACTGTAAACCTCTCCCCTTTCTTTAATGCTTTATCACTAGGCAAAAATATCAAATCAACCCCTCCATATGTCGCCCCCCTTCTTGTCTCCTGAATTCTTTGAACCAAAAAAACTGCTCCCGCCAAAGCCCCTATCAAAATCAATAAGCCAATTAATTTAAAAAAATTTTTCATTTTAAAAAAAAACTAATCATTTTTAACATCTATAACCGGTCCTGTTGTAACTATCGATTTAGGACACCAACCATCCGCCGGCTCTACTAATTTACAGGGGACTGCCGCGTCCAAACAATCCGGCCTTGGTACACAAGTAACTCCGGGAATAATTTTTGGACTTATCGTCGGAACTTTCACCACCTCAGTTATCACCGGTAATATCTTTGGGGTCGATATTGGAGTATTTTTAGGAATTATTGTCGGATTCTTTATCACCCCGCTCGCTGCCGGTGAAATTGCTGATGTCACCACTGCTTTAAATCTTGACACCAAATAACCCACCTTCCAAATTGCAAAATCTCTCATATTCGTCTTCCCGTCACAATTAAAATCAGCCATAAATTTCGTATTTTCCACCAAACCCCGTTTTTGAAGCATAAATTCATTTTTCCAAAATCCATAATCAGACCTGTCCACGGTACCATCACAATTTGCATTTCCCAAATTATGACCAAGCAAAGCTCCGTTTTGACACTTAAAACAACTGACGCTACCTGAAATCACTGGCTTTACCACTGGTGTCACCCTACTCATCTTAATTACACAACTATTATTTACTGCAACACATTCCTGTCCCTCCGGAGGCAAAATATCAACACAGTTATATCTCACGTTCGGGACCTTAACGATACAATTTGTTCCACACCACATACAAGTCACCCCCGCCTCACCAACCACACCTGTCGCCACCGGTTTTATCACTGGTGTTACCTTACTTGCCACCTCTTTAATCACACAACTATTATTAAGCAACAAACACTCTTTTCCTTCCGGTGGTTCAACACTTAAACAGTTATATCTGACATTTGGATCTCTTTCTATACAACTCGTTCCACACCACATACAACTCTCCACTGCCCCAACCTCCCCTGTCATCAAGCCAAACAAAATCGACATAACAAAAAATCCGACTATTTTCCCAAGCTTCATACAAAAATATTAAAGCTTTTCTTTCAATATGTCTACTACCAATCCGGCTACATTTATTCCTGTTGACTCTTCAAACCCCTTAAATTGACACTGTCTGTTTACTTCCAAGATATAACTTTTGGCATTCTTCTCTACAGAATCTTTCATAATATCCACCCCGCAATAATCAAGCTTACACACTCTCGCCACTTTTTCCGCCAATCTTGCATCATCTTCGCTTAAATCCCATTTTTCTACCTTTCCTCCCAATGAAAAATTTGATCTAAATTCAGAGCCCAAGGCCGATCTCTTCATTGCCCCAACCACCTTCCCTCCCAACACTATCACCCTCAAATCCCATCTACTGGGTAAATACCTTTGCCACAAATAAGTCCCCAGCCATTTTTCATCCTTATCCTTTAACCATTCCCTTACCTCCTCTTCTGATTTAAATTTTTTGACACTCTTTCCCTGATACCCCCTTTCAAATTTAGTAATCACCGGCCAACCCAATTCCGCTTCCCTCATCATCATACTATTTAATATCTGTTCCTTTGTATAAAAAATCCTGGTCGGCACCACCGGAATTTCATTCTCAGCAAATACCCCATACTGCGATATTTTCCCCATTCTCGACCAATCCAAATAACTCTGTCCATTGGTAACAAAAATATTTTTATTTCTCAAAATCCGAATAAGTAAATTTCTGGCTTCTATATATTTCCCTGTTTTTGTCCCGGCCACTCTAAACCATACCGCCCCATAATTTTCCTCTTCAATTTTTTCTCCTTTAACATACGCTCCGGTCAACCCATTTTCCAATTTAAATTCCAAATCCTTATATAACGCCCTATTTATCTCCACCCCCTTTTTTCCTGCCTCCACCTCCAATCGACTAACCTCATAATTACTTTGTTGTTGACTCATCGTCAATACTAATATTTTACGCATCTTATTTATTTAAATTAAATTATTAATTTGCCGTCCCGTTTAAAGCCTTCTACAAGCATCGGGGTTCTGGTCATACTATATATAATAATCCTTATAATAATTGACAATCCGCAGATAAGTTTTTTCGAAGCCCAATGACATCACGATCATGAAGCTCGAAAAAATTTATCAAGGATTGTTTATTAGTCTCATTTTTTTAAACTTACTAAAAATTTAACTATTTCTTTGGGTACATCAATCCCCGTCGCTTCCATAAACCCTTTAAACTGAGGACCTTTATTCACCTCCCAAATTACCGGTCTTAATTTGTCAAAATTACGAAAAGCCACATCCACTCCCGCCACCCACAACCCGCACACCTCAGCCGCCTTCACCGCCAACTGCTTAATCTCTTCCGGCAAATCTGCTACTTCCACCTTTCCGCCCACACTATAATTGTTTTTAAACTCATCTTTACTTTGTGAAGATCTTTTCATCACCCCCAACACCTTTTTACCCAACACCAATATTCTATAATCCCCATCGTTTTCTATATATTCCTGCAACATATATCTTTTCCCCTCCTCCGTCTCCGACTTTCTCAAATTTCTCACCAACTCCTCCAATTCCTCCAAATTATCAGCCTTAAATACTCTTGTCCCTCTGTCTCCACTACTTCCCTTTATTATTACCGGAAAATTAAATTGAGAATTGTCAGAATCTTTCGAAGCAATATTTTTCTGAAGCCCAATGACATCACGATCATGAAGCGAAGAAAAATTGTTGCTAGAAAGATTCTCTTGATTCTTCATATAATCAAACAAATACCACAAACTCCCGTAAACACTTTTTGGCACATCTATCCCCGCCTCCTTCAGCTTCAACATTTGCCAGGCTTTACAGGCATAACTCGGTTTTCCAAATTTTACTATCGGATCCACTATTACAGCCTTCCCGCCTCCCTTCCTTATCTCCTCCACCACCAAATCCACCTCTTCTCCGTGTTTTCCCGTTGTCCTAAAAAACACTACATCAAAACCATTTATATCCACCCAATCTCCTTCTTCGAGGGATTTTGTTCTTATTTTAATTTCCCCATTTTCGGTGTCAAAACAAACTTGATTATAAGAAATCAATTGCAAATCCACTCCCATATCTCGAGCCGCCTGACGCACCAACACCAAATGCTTAGTAATCTTCCCTCCATAAAATAATGCTATCTTGGTCATCATATTTTTTAAAATTAAATTTTAACTCCTTCTTGCTGTCACCAAAAAACCCTCCAAGTCCTTTCTACCCAATAAAAATTTAGTTCTGAGTTTGTGTCTGTCAGCTACATTTACCGCCGTAATCACCTTTTTCCCTTTTAGCCAAAAAGTCAAACCTATCACCGGCCTATCTTTATGCTTCCCCAAACTCGATCGGTAATGTCTGTAATATAACACCTTATTTTCAACCAACAAACCCAGCTCAGAAGCCAAATTTCTATCAATCGAACTCCGAAATGCCCCGGTATCCACCTTCGCCCTTACTTCCCTAACATTTTTTTTACCTTTCCCCAATTTAATCTTAACTATTTCCAGAGGCTCGACTACCTTCGCCATCTCCTTAGCTTCAACTTTCTCAAAAAAACTTTCCCCAAACAAATATCTCGACAATGTTATTGCATGGTTTACCGACCTCACCGGAATTCCCTCCACTCTCAAAATCCTTTGTTTCAATCCTGCCTTATTGCATATTTGAATCGACAATCCCGACCTGTGATTTACTTCCAGCACCTCTGGTCCCTTATCTTTATCCAACACTACATCCACTCCCATAAATCCCAACTCAGGTATCGCTTTTTGACAACTCACTGCCGTCTCCAAAATTTCTTTCCACATCGGAATTTTGATACCGTTTACCTTAATTTTCTTTTTCTTTTTAAAGTCATAAATCCTTTTTATCTCTTCTCCCTTACCCATAATCGCAAAAGTAGTAATTCCCGTCGCCATATCTACTCCCATTCCTATAGCTCCTTGTTGCAAATTTGCCTTCCCTCCGCTTTTCTCTGTCGGCACTCTCAACATCGCCATCACCGGTATGTTGTTATACACAATTACCCTAATATCCGGCGTTCCCGATTTAGTTAAATTCAAAAACATCGGATGAATTTTAATTCTTTCTTCTACCAAAACACTATCCGGCATCCCGTGCAAACTATATTTTCCCGCCAAAATTTCCCTGCAGTGCATTTTCAAATTATGTGTCGTTACCGTCTCTCCATCCATTTTTTGCCATTCTCCTGCCCATTTTCCTCTTTTTCTCACAATTACTATTCCGTCTCCGCCATATCCCGACACCGGTTTAACCACAAAATTTCCATCCAGTTTATTCCAGTCGTATTTTTCCACCCCCGTCACCGTCTTAAATTTTATCAGCATTTTAGGCACCCCCACCCCCGCCTTGGCCAAAATCCTTTTTGTTTTCCATTTACTGTCGGCTATCAGTCTCCCTTTTACCGAATTTCTTCTCAAATACATCTTATTTCTCTCATTTATTGTCAAAAACTGTCTGTATTGTTTTAAATTAATCCCCAACATAAATATTTTTATTTCCCAAAATTTTATTTATTTCTAATCGGTTTCGACTGATCTCTGATCGCCTTTTTAAATCGGCTCAATTCCGACATTCTAATTCCGCTGTAATTCCCCACCCAAATATTAATCACTAATACTAGCAGTACCACTATCTCCGGATTCAACAACACCATCTCCTGTACCACTCTGATATTCATCATCAAAGCTCCACAAATCGCCAACACCAAAGTTCCCAAGGTTAATCTTTTTGCTTCACTTTTACTCTTAACCAACTGAGTTCTCACAAAATCTTCCGCCAAAATTATCATAAACAATATTGGAAAAATCGAAATTTTTGTCAAATTTATCAAACTAAAAAACGATGACACTATCATCATTCCAAAAGTCCCTAATGAAATAAACAACAAATTAATCGACCTGGCCGGCCAAAAATGTAGTCTTAATCTTTTTAAAAACAACCCTCCCGCAATTGAAATTATCAAAATCAAAGCAAACAAAAACAGGCCTCCCAATATTCCGGTCGCCAAAAATGTCACTCCCACCATCGTCGGTGTAAAAATTCCATAACCCGACAATCCAAAAATATAATGCAATACCGCCACCAGAGTCGCTATCAAAGGCAACAATAGAATTATTACTATCGTATTTGCCGATACTCCTCTGTCAACCGCCAATCTCACTATCTTTTTCATGGTATTAAACCCGTTCCAACCGCCCACTTCCTGTTTATTCAATACCGCCTCCAACCTATAACTTGCTTCTTCACTCCCCGGTTCAGTAATATTTCCTTTTGGCTCTTCTACCTTAGTCGGTACCAAAGTGGCACTCACACTGGCCGTCGGTGTCAGATCCCTTTCTACTTCAAAGGTTTGAGCTTCTACTCTTCCGGTCCCCAACAATACCAAAACCAATAGGCAGATTATTTTTTTCATAAGTAAATAATTTGGCGTATTATAACAAATATTTAACTTCTCTTCCTAAATCCTACACTATCTATTGTATAATCTCTCTATATATGAAACCAGTTTTAGCTTTTGACATCGGCAACGCTATCCCCTGGGGTAATCAAAACCTCGGCCAACAATACCAAAACACCGGCTCCCTTATTACCATTCTCCTCAAAAATTCTTTTACTGTTGCCGGACTTATCCTTCTTATCTTTTTGATTTATGGCGGTTTAATGTTTATAATTGGCGCAGGTGGAAGCGATCCCAAAAAGGCCCAAGCTGCCCAGGGAATCATCGTCAACACCTTAATTGGATTTGCTATAGTTTTTTTAAGCTATTTTATTATCCAAATAGTCCAAGTTATTACCGGACTAAATATTTTAAACAGTAATCTTTAAATGGCAGGCATATTTGGACAAATCGCTCCCCCAATCAACAACTCCTACTTCAATGCCGGTACCCAAGGTCAGGGACTTTTCCTCTTTCTTAGCAATATTTTCAAACTCACCGGCACCATTGCCGGTATTATCATGGTTATCCAGTTCATCACCGCCGGCTATATGTATATCTCCGCCAACGGTGACATCAAAAAAACCGAAACCGCCTGGGCCAAAATCTGGCAAAGCCTTATCGGTCTGGTTATCATCGCTTCCGCCTTTGTTCTCACCGGTGTCGTCGAACGCATCACCGGCATTAAAATTTTAAATCCGGAAATAGTCGGACCTTAAATGAAAATCATCAACGCCGTCACTTACAACATCACCGGTCCCGGTATCGAACCCAACAAATACGGTTCTCCTACCACCGGCCTCGAAACCATCATCAGCCGAGTCATCGGCATCCTCACCATTGTCGCTTTTATTTATTTTGCCATCCAAATTATTTTGGCCGGTTATGCCTTTATCACCAGTAACGGCGATCCCAAAAACATCGAAACCTCCCGAAAACGTCTCACCGAAGGTGTTCTTGGCGTAACTATTGTTATCTTGGCTCTCGCTATTTCTGCCCTTTTTGCCAAAATCGCCGGCATCAACAATGTTTTCGACCTCAATAGTTTATTTAGTAATATGGGTCTCTAATTATGATCAAACCAATTTTAGCCGTCATCAACAATCCTCTCCTCCCCAATAACGATTCGGTTACCAATCCCGTTGCTTATACATCCAAAGCCATCCAAACCATCTTTACTCTTTTCATGATTATTGGTGTTCTTTATTTCGTTTGGCACATTGTTTTTGCCGGTTACCATTTCATTGCCTCCGACGGCGACTCCAAAAAAATCTCAGACGCCAAAACCGAACTCACCTACGCTTTTGTTGGTATTACCGTCATTTTCTCTGTCTATGCCATTCTCAAACTTTTTGGCACCGTTTTTGGTATTGCCGATCTTCAACAACTAAGATTTACTTTACCAACTCTTTAATTTTCTAAAACTCTCTGTTAAAATTAATCAAATTTATAAATTTACCAAAAAATAGAATAAATATGTTCCAAAAACTAAAAGACAAAACCCTCTATGCGTTTGCCTTCGCTCCCGTACTTGCCGAGGATATAAACATTTCCGCTGAAGGCAATTTCAGCGCCCTTGAGAATTTAACTCCGGCTTCCTTAGTTTCCGGTGCCATCAGTTTAGTTCTCCTGATTGTTGCCCTTGTTTTCTTTTTTATGCTCATCTGGGGAGGACTCCGTTGGGTTATGTCCCAAGGTGATCAAAAAAATGTCGAAACCGCTCGAAACCAAATCACCAATGCCCTCATCGGTTTGGCCATTGTTTTCGCTGCCTTCGCAATTATGAAATTAATTGGTGCTGTCTTTGGAATTGACCTCTTCAGCTTTGAAATTCCCAGCCTTCAACCTTAATTTCTTTCAAAAACCTCAAACCCCCCGACTCTTCGGGGGGTTTTTGTTTTCAAAAAAATTTCCGTAAATATAATTTTTATCTAATTCGCCGATATAATTTTTTGATTGTTTAGCTTCATTGCTATTTTTCAATCAAAAAATTTATATCAAGAATTAAGGTGAAACGCGTATAGTATAATCAAACCATGAAATACTTTGTTTTCCTCTCAATTCTAATTTCTGGTTTATTTTTCCTCATCTCCCCCTCTCCGGTAACTGCCCAGGAAGAATGGTCCTCTCAAAACGCCAAATGCGTCGCCGGTCCCGACAATGACGTCGCCACCATCAAAGGTTTTGAATGTCTTTTTTATAACATCCTCCAGGTAATCTCTCTTATTGCCGGAATTGTCTTCTTTGTTATGTTTTTAGTCGGATCCTTCCAATATCTATTTTCTCTCAATGATCCCAAAAGAGTCGCCCAAGCCGGCTCTACTCTGACCATGGCCTTTGTCGGCCTTCTCGGTGTCATAATTTCCTGGCTAATCCTTCGATTTATTCAGCAATTCACCGGTATCAACGTCACCAATTTCGTCATTCCCGGCTAATAAATAAAAAAATTTTTGATTAGTCTAATTTTTCAAAACGCAACCACAACCCGTGCAGCTACGGATTGGTGTGAGTATTGAAAAATTATGATTACAAGCAATATAAAAACAAATTTAAGGTAAAATAACATTGTGTCAAGATTACCTAAATTTTTCCTATTTTTTCTAATTCTCTTTTCTGTCATTCAGATTCAAATTTCCACTTCCCACGCCTTTGAGCCCATCATCATCGACAAAGCCGACCCAGTCCATCCCGGCAACGACGGCGACCAAAACTATCTCCCGGTCGACCCCAACACCATACCTCTCGAAAAAATCACCCGTCAACCACCCATTTTACAAAGCTTCGACCCTATCAAAATCGGTACCTCTGACGGCAGTACCATCTTTGCCCACCAGACCATAAATAAAGTCGAACAGGAAAAAGACATTGCTGAATTTACCAACCTTGGTTTCCGTCAAATTTTCTCCCATCTGGCCAACAAATTTCCCAATCCTTTTGCTCCAAAAGACGAAATCTCCAAAACTTTCAAATCCCTCAATCCCAACACTCCCATCGGCGCCTCCAATATGGCTCGCCGCGCTCTTCCCTACAAAGTCGAAAAATGTCTTATCTCCCGCCGTATGATCCAGGCCGCCAACAGCCTCCAAAACCCCAAAGGCACCACTGTCGACATAATTATTGCCACCGCCCCCCACCAAATTCGCATCAGCGAAGTCGCCGCTTATTTCAAAAATGATGACTCCTACTTCTACGACCCAAATCAGGACTGTACTCCCGCCTCTCTTCCCGTTGGTATCCCTTCAAAAACCAAATCCATTCTCAACTCCCACAACTTTAACTTTGCCCCTGATGATATCTATCAACAACTTTATAAATACGCCATCGAACCTGTTGAAGCCAATTCCTATGGCGTAATTTACGAAAATTGCGACCTCGACGACGCCGGCAATACCAGCAACTGCGATCGTCAGACTGTCGCCATTCCTCTTGGCGCCGCCCCCGCCGGCAATGGTTCCGACGTTATGTCCCAAATCATCCCCGCCAAATCCCAAATCGAACAACTCGACCATGGCAATACTGAAATCAATAGTCCCATTCCCGACAAACCCAATCCACTCAGCTTCCTGTCTCGTTTTTTCAAACTTTTTTTCGACGGTGAACTCAAAAATTCTGTCACTTATCAAGGTAAATACCAACTAAACTACTACATGCCCACCGAACTAAAAGAAGGCCTGGAAACCCAACAAACCGGTATGCTCCAACTTTTTCCCCAAAAAGACATCGAAGCCAACAATTTAAACGATCTAACTCCTTCTTCCACCAACGGCGACACTATCGACCCCGGCAAATCCAATAGCGACATCAATCAGCGAGCCCACTATCAACTCACCCCCAAATCCTGGCAAAACACTCAATAATATTCTCCTTTCCTATTTGCAAAGACAGTGGGGTTTTTGTTCTTATCTATTATTTTCTTAACTTAATCTATGATAAAATTTCCCATATATGAGACTTAGTAATTGGCTCTCCCGCCTCAATCGCCGCGACACCCGAATTTTTCCCAAATTTACCATCTTTTCCAAATATTTAATTATCGCCATTTCCGTCATCGCTGCCTTCTATACCGCCAATTCAATCCTTGCCCAAACCAACATCCTCAAAGACAAACAGGACGCCATCAAAACCGGCAACAACCAAGAATCCTGGCTCGACGAGGCTATGGGCAGCAATATTGTATCCAGCGTCCGCCTTCTTACCGGTGACATTCCTGACGATGTTTTAAATGGTACCGCCACCAGTTGGGTTCCCGGCGGTGCTCTTGGTACTACCACCAACCTCGTTGCCTCTGTTTTTACCCCTCAAGCCTCCGGCATCCAATATATCGCCCAAGTTAAGGATAATTTCTTAGGTAAACCTGCTTATGCCCAAGGCACTGGTTTTGTCGGACTTCAGCCACTACTCCCTATCTGGCGCGGTTTTAGAAATGTAATCTACCTTTTAGCATCAATTATCTTTATCGTCATGGGTATTATGATCATGCTCCGCATCAAAATCTCCCCCCAAGCCGTCATTAACATCCAAAATGCCATCCCTCAATTAATCACCACCTTAATTTTAGTCACCTTCTCCTATGCCATTGCCGGACTATTAATTGACCTTACATATCTCATCCAAGGATTAACTATAAGCATCCTTTTTTCTTCCCTTGGCGCTCCAACCAGTCTTCTGGAACCTACTACCACCCAATTGGCTGCTTCAGCAATTTCTTCGCTTTTTGGAGGTAATTATGCCGCTTACTCTCTTTCCGACCTCCTAACCAACAACGGCTTTCTTCAAACTTTTGATTTGGTTTCTCGTTTAATCCCAATGGGATTAATCACTATTATTGGTGGTGTTTTAGGAGGAATTATTGGTGGTGTCTTCACTATGAACCCGATAACCGCCATTGGTATTGGTCTAATTTCCTCTGTTTTAGTTCTCCTAATTCTTTTGATTATCGTTTTTATCAAATTACTTAGCTTGCTATTTGGCCTAATTAAAGTTTATATTAATATCTTAATCAAAGTAATTTTAGCTCCATTAGAAATAGGTTTAGGTGCTTTTCCTGGTTCCAAAGCTGGATTTAATACTTGGCTTTGGGATCTTATCGCCAATCTACTTGTTTTTCCTTTTATCTTATTATTTCTCCTCCTTGCAAATATTATTATGGAAAAAATACTTGCGGGCGGACTTTGGACTCCTTCTCTTATGGGAGTAGCTGGAGCAGCCTTTGGTGGCCGACTCATTGCCGGTCTAGTTGGTATTGGAGCTTTTATGATAGCTGCCAAACTCCCCGAAATGATTCCTCAAGCCATCTTTGCCATCAAACCATCTCCATGGGGTGCAGCTATCGGTGAGGGAATGAAAGCAGGAGATCCGCGAAACAACTTCCTCTATAAGGTTGGTAAAGGAGCTGCTTACAATAAAACTGCTGATAGTTTCGAAGCTGGTGTCGGAACCACATTCGCCAAAGCTAGACGTTTCGCTCAAAAAACATTCGGACCAGGTTCAGAAAAACAAATCGCAGACTCCATAAGACAGCAGGGAAAATAACCTAACAAAAAATATTTAGACCAATTTCCAATTCCTTCCACTCTGTACTTTTTGTCTTTCTTTAAGGTCTACTGTCCCATTAGTTACAAAATCATAGTCAACAGCTTTTTGAAATAAATCATTTGCCCCTTTTTTGTTAACTCCAAAAAAATTCATCAACCAAAGCCTCTCTGCATCTGACTGGGCTGTGTTCCTAATAATAAAATCCCCCGCATCCACATAATCATCTTTAAATGAAGGTCTACTTATTGCCTCATCAGACTTATCAATCCTCATATATAAAGTATTAAAGCCCCCAACACCATCAAATGGCCACACAGTTGTTGATCCCGCAATCGCAGCTGCCAATACCTCTTTAGGTGCAAAATCGATACCCGTTTTTTTCGACTGTTTTCTCAAACCCCAAACAGCATTGTAAAGACCTTTTCTCCAATCAGCAACTACATTACTTAAATCTGCAATTGACCGCATTTCCAACTTCTTGTCTCCATTCACATATTTCCAAACATCTATCGAATTCATTACAAAATCTTTTTTCCAAGTAAAGTAAAAATCATTCGCGTTGCTTTCAAAAACAACATTTTTTCTATTCAACAACGCAAAACCCAACGGAACTTTATCTCTTGATCCTTCTACCTCAACCATCATATTCAATACAGAACCGCCCAAAACTTTAGGGGTTATTCCCAACCCATCAATTAGTTGTTTCGCTCTTTTAGCGTCATTCCCAGCTACAGTCATCGCCCACATCCCAATCGGACCACCCCAAATCTCACCACCAATAAGCTTTTTTCCAAATTTCACATCCGGTCTTAACGCTGTCCTCAAAGCATCGGAGGCATACCCCACATCTCTCTCACTATCTCCCACCTCATACTGCCCACCCATCTCCAAAAAATCAGATGCAATTGATATCATAATTTTAGCTTGTTCTAGTGATTTAAATTCACCACTCCGTAATAACCTTTCCGCTAAATTTTCCTTATATGCTGCCGAATCAAGCATAAATCTATCCACTGAATTATTATCTTCTCTCTTTTTAAAAACAAAAATACCTTGATCACTAGGTTCAAACAAATCTATCACTAACGTTTCCAAAGCGTTCCTAAACCCATAACTAAACTCTTTCTGTTCATAGTATTTTTTCAGTCTCTTCTCTTTCATTGCGTACATTCCAAATATAATTTCCTTAATATAATCCACGTCAGTTTGAAACTTCCCATCAGTCCTTCTTCTCACCACCGCATAACTTAATCCTTCTGCTAAGGAATACACATCCCTCCATTCTCCCATCATTTCAGACTCATTTTTTCCTTTTCTTTCCATCCACTCAGGAGCTCTCAACATCCACCTTGCTGGAATTTGGGCTTTCTCATAGTCTTTTCCCATCAAACCATCCAACCACTCTACTTCAGACACTTCTTCCATTTCACCTTTAAACTGCATTTCTTCTTCATAAAACTTTATTTGTTGTTCTTCTAACTTCCTTCTTCTTTTTCTGTCTGCCTCACTCAGCCCATCGTCCTCTCCACCCCCCAACCTCTCCTCCAATCTCTCCAGCACACCTATCAATCGACTATCTGCCCCCTCCCCCTTCGTCACCACTATCTCCGGTTCTTCCCCTCCCAAATCGTCTTCATCACTAGTCATCAAAGAAAACAACACCCTTTCTTCAATTCCACTCAACACACTATTTCCACCCAATATTTTCCTTATTTCATCAATCTGTTGATCCCTTTCAGTTTTACCATCCATTTTCAAAACCTTATCCATCTTCCCTCTTGTAAAAGCACTATTCATTAAACCTTCCGCCACCCCTTTTTCAAATTCATTTTCTACCTCCTGACATTCATCCATCAATTCCGGCTCACTCACCCATTTACCATTTTTTTTATCCCACCTTTTATCCAAAAAACTATCCAAATTCCCAATATTTCCAATCGGAGTTCCTTCAATCATCACTCCCTCCAACGTCACTCCTGGCTTCGAAGTATTAAAAATCTTCTTTTCCGCTCCGGCTTTTTCCAATGCTCCTACAAAATTTTTTCGCAAATTACCTCTCTCCAAAGCCCTATTTTCTTCTGACAAATTCGGATTAACCAACTTTTTCACTGCATCAGCCACCTGCAAATTCAAGGGTCTCTCTGGGGTATTTTTAATATCAGGCAATGCCATAAAGCTATTATAGCATCAAACTCATTCTAAACTATCGACCTCTTCTTCCGCCAAATCTAAAGCACTCTCCAAACTTTTGACATAACTATTCAAACTCCACAACACATCACCATAATATTGAGCTTTGATGTCAGAAACTTCAGCTCCCGCTTCAAACAACCCCGCTAATTTTTCCGCATCTTCCCTTCCCAAATCTTCACTCTCATCATAACCCTGCAATATTTTTTCTGCCTCTTCTCCCAGCTCACCCTCTAACTTAGTTTTTTCCAACATTTTTTTTATTTCCAATACCTTCATTTTTTATTTTAATAATTAAGCCGCACTTGGTTGTGGATTCATTTTTAAATCTCCTGCCATCTTTCTTCTTTCTCTGGCTTTTTCAGAGGCACTCATCAAATCTTTCTCATATTTAATCCTTACTGTCTCCAACCCATTTTCGTCTATCTCTTTGTAAGTCACCTCATACCAGCTGGTATAACCATCTCCTCCAAATTCTTTTATTAATTCTTCTCTCAGTCTATGATAATGAGGAATCAAACGAATTCGTTCTACCGTCTCTCCGACTTTTTTCACAGCCTGTTCATTTGCATGCTCCACGTTTACCGTCGCCATTGTTTTGCTAATTCCCGCCCTTCTCTCAAATCTGGCTTTTGCCCCTTCATATCCTTTTCTCACTTCGGCACCAAGTTTTTCAAGACCATCCGCCACCCTCTTTCCAAACGCCTCCAATCTGGCAAAAAGCCCGGGTTTTTTTTCTTTTTCTACTACTGCAGGACTAGGCTCAGGATCTCTCAGTGTTCCTTCAATTATTACTGGTTCTTTCCTTGGCTCCTCTGGTATTTTTGGAGGTTCAGGATCAATAATAACCGGTTCTACTTTTTTACCCTCTTCTTCACCTTTTTGTCTTTTATCCGCCAACCATTGATCATATACATCATCAAAACTTTTACCAAAGTTTAAACCAAACAAATACTCCAAATCTTTTAACTCTTGCCGATCTTCTCCTGACAAGGTATTTGGATCTTTTTTCATCAACAAACTATATCTTTCTAACTGTTTTTCATACCCATGATATATTTTTCCTTCACCTTGTTCGTTTTCTTTCAGTACCGGCTCATCCTCCAAAACAATCTTCGGTTCTTCGTTTTCATTCAATACCGGATCTTCACTCAAGACTATCTCTGGCTCGCCACCCAAAACAACCCTTGGCTCTTCATTCAGTATCGGCTCTTCTTTCTTCCCGCCTAATCTATCACTAACCTCAATCCACTTAGCCTCCACTTGTTGAAATCCATCCACACCATAAATATCCACCAATTCCTCCTCCAATCTTTTCTTTTCACTCACCGCCGAAGCGGCATAAGCCCCATTCTCAGCTTCCAACCTCTTTAATTCTGCCAATCTGGCCAATTTTCCGTTTGCCACCCCATTCAAATCCTCCATCTTATCAGTCATCGCCAAACCCCCAATCGTCAATTGAGCATTCAAATTTCTATCATCTTTTATTTGTTTACTACTTCTCTCATCTTCTCCTGGTACTTCGGCTGCCGGTACTGTCTCTGTCTGACCTGCCCCATCTATTGTCAAATTACCCCCAATAGGTTCATAAAAATTTTTGGTATTTCCATCAGCATCTACCACCAACGACCCCACTAGCTTTTTGTTTACCAAATCCTCAGCCAATTTCATCCCCGTCTCAATATCACTGGGTTTTTTATCCTCTGGAACTTCTATAAATCCGGTATCACCCGTAACTTGAATCCCAGGAGCCACCTTGTCAACCACATTCGGCGATACTCCTACTACCAATCCTTGCTCATTAGTCGTAATCCCGGGGACACCCACTCCTGTCACCAAACCTGTTTCACTGTCAACCACCGGTTCCATTTTAAGATTTAAATCATTATTTTGATCCACCACCGCCTGAACCCTGGAAACATCTTCAGCTGTCAAATTACTCGGTCCTGTCTCCTGCCTCTTTATTTCATTATTTAACATCTGTGCTTCCTCCCCCGGCTCATTTACTGAATTTTCAAGTTTATGAAGTGTTATATTTTGTTTGAGGTGATCAATGGACTTTTTTAACCTACCAGGATCTAGATTTGTTTCAGACATATTAGTACTCATTATAAATATTTATAAATAAATATTAACAGATTACAATTGCCGGATTATACCTTAAACATTATAGGATTTCAATTAATTTAAAAATTATATTTAAAGCTCCCTTTTTCAAGGGGAGATCCCGATTTATCGGGAGAGGGGTTTTAAACTTTGAAACTTAAATCTTATACCTTATACTTCATTTACTTATGACCTCAACCATCGACTCCATCGACCTTCATGTTCGCTCCTATCGTTCCGCCCTCAAAAGTACCCACGAACTCACCGTCAACTCACTCTCCAATTCCCACCTCCGCCTCGAACCCATTCTCCACCCTTTAGCCAACAACCCCTTCCAACTCGATGTCGCCGCCTTCGTTTACGCCCTGCTTCGTCTTCCCGCCCAAATCGACCAGACTCAAAAAATAATTATTGGCCAAACACCCGATGTTTTTACTCAAGCTGGCTATAAACAAGTCGAAAACTGGGCCAAAGTCGAATCGCCTGCTCGCCGTCGCACCACTTTCTTTCACTCCCAAAAACACCTTCTGGCCTCCTTTGCCGCCTCTATCTCCGACATTGACGATCTCACCAATCTCCTTATTGCCTATCAAACTGAATGGAACAAATTCCACACTCTTCTCAAGACTCAATATAAATCTTACTTCAAATTCAAGTCCGACCTAAAAACAGATAAATTAACCCAAACTCTTAACATTTCCCCTCAAGACTGGAAAAGTCTGACCACCGCCCTCGGCTCCAAATGGCCTTCCCGCCTCCAAAATATCTATCAATCCCCCCAAAATCTCCGCATCCAACTTTTAGCCGGTTCCTGGATCGATTACACCAAAACCACCCAAAAGTGGTGGAAAAATGTAGCCAAAACCGTCTCTCCAAATCTCCATATTTCCCGTCAAAATATTTATTTTGTCTCCTCCAACACCCACAGTCTTCTCAATATTTTTAGTGGTTTTGTTCTCAAAAAACAGGACTTTATTATCTCCCAAATCAAACAAGACCGCCCCCAACTCTACCAAATATGGCAAGAAATCCAATCCAAACAACTATTTCTCCACCAAAACGATTTTCTCTATTTTGCTTCAAAATATTACCTCGATCAGCCCAAAATCAAAAAAGAATTTATTCAATATCAAAAAAGCCTGGGTATAATTTACGTTCCCAATTCCCACTATCTCGATTCCAATGTTCAAATCTTCCCCGTCAAAAACCTGGTCAAATCCAAACACCTCGACCCTCGTCTCAAAATCACCCACCCAAAAAAACTTTCTCAATCTAATGCCTTAATTTTTAATATCGATTATCCCCTGGGCTTTGCCGCTTATCACATTCTCACTGAAACTCTGGAAAACGTCGCCCGTGTCAAAGGTGTCTATATTACCGGTAAAGCTGCCGTTCTCAACAGTGAAATCGGCGACATTCAAATTCCCCGTCTGGTATTCGACGAACACACCCAAAACACCTACATGTTTAATAATTGTTTCAACAACTTCTTTCCCTACACCAACAATCAGGGTTCAATTCTAACCAACCAAAAAGCCGTTTCCGTCCTCGGCACCTATCTCGAAAACGAAGCCTTATTACAAAAATATTCCGAAAACAATCTCACTATCATCGAAATGGAATCCGGCCCCTATCTTGGTGCCGTCGCCGAAGCCACCTACGACCAACCTACCCCCCGCAACACCATCATTGATCTCAATCCCGCCCCCATGGATATTGGTATTATCAATTACACTTCCGATACTCCCTATTCCAAGGCCAAAAACCTTGGTACTCAGCACCTCACCCTCGACGGCGTCGAACCGGTTTACCTGGCTTCGCTTGCCATCCTTCAAAGGATTATAAATCTGGAAGAAGATATCTAAGGCGAAATAATCTAATTTTTTAAAGCGCAACCGCAACCCGTGTAGCTGCGGATTGGTGTGAGCATTAAAAAATTATGGTTATGAGCCAAAGAATTTACCCCATCAACTTCGCAAATTCCTTGTCATCCAAAGTCTCTTTCTCAGCCAAAAGCTTGGCAATCTCATCTAATTTTTTCCGATTTTCCTTCAAAACCACCATCGCCCTCTCCAAAGCTGTATTAACTAATTTTTTAATTTCCTCATCCACCTTACTCATCATCCCGTCAGATATTTTTGAAGGTTCCATATAAGCCTTGCCAAAATCATTCACATCAATCTGTGGCCCCAAACTTACCGGTCCCAAATCCGACATCCCCCACTCGGTTACCATATTTCTGGCAATCTGAGTCACATGAGTAATATCCGAAGCCGCTCCGGTAGTAATATCCCCAAATACAATTTGCTCTGCCGCCCTTCCTCCCATTGCCATTGCCATTCTTTTTATCAAATTAGATTTTGTTCTGTGTACTTCATCTCTCCTCGGTGGAATTAGGGTAAATCCCAACGCCATTCCCCGTGAAACAATCGAAACTCGATGTACCGGGTCCAAGTCCTCTACAAAGTTTACAATTGCATGTCCGGCCTCATGGTAAGCCGTCATTAATTTATCTTCCTCTGTTTGAGTTCTTCTTTTTGCCGCTCCCAACTTTACCTTCAATGCCGCCTCTTCAATATCATTTGAATTAATACTTTTCCTATCATTCACCGCCGCCGCAATTGCCGCCTCATTCAACATATTTTCCAAATCTGCCCCCGAAAAACCTACTGTCCTTCTGGCCACCGAATCCCAATTCACGTTCCTGGAAAACGGCTTACCTTTAGCATGAATTTTCAACACCTCTTTTCTGGCTTCCAAATCCGGTAATTCCAATATCACTCTTCTGTCAAACCTTCCCGGACGCATCAAAGCCGGATCCAACAAATCGCCTCTGTTTGTCGCTGCCAATACCACCACCGCCGTATTCGACTCAAAACCATCCATCTCCACCAAAATTTGATTCAAAGTTTGCTCTCTTTCGCCATGTCCTCCGTCCAACCCTCCCCTCATCCTTCCGATCGCGTCTATCTCGTCAATAAAAATAATCGCCCTCCCGGCTTTTTTTGCTGTCGCAAACAAATCACGGGCTCTTGAAGCTCCCACCCCCACCAACATCTCCATAAATTCCGATCCCGCCATCGAGAAAAAAGGTACATTAGCTTCTCCGGCTACCGCCTTCGCCAATAATGTCTTTCCCACCCCGCTCGGCCCGATCAACAACACTCCTCTCGGTGCTCTGGCGCCTAATTTATGAAATTTAGCTGGATTTTTCAAAAAATATACTATTTCTTCCAAATCTTTTTTGGCCTCTTCTACTCCAGCCACATCTTTAAAAGTTATCTTTTGTTTACCTTTTACAAACAATTTAGCCGGTGATTTCCCAAATCCAAACATTCCGCCCGCTCCGGTCCCACCTGAACTTTTTCTAAAAAACCAAATAATAAACAACAACGGCAGACCCACTGTCAAAAAAATACCCAAAATATCGCCAAAAGCCTTCAATCCGGCCCGATTTTCTACCTTTAAATTTACCTTCGAAATATCAATCTCTGCATTATTCATAATCTCCACCATTGACGCATTTACTTCTTTTGAAGCTGTATACGTCAATCCACCATCTGTTTCCTTCAATACCACCTCATTATCGATCACCGTCACCTCAGATATCTTTCCTGATTTAATTTTCTCCAATGCTTCCGACAAAGTTATACTCGTCGACGGAGCTCCTCCGCTCAAGCCACCAATTGCCGACACTATCCAAAAAATCAAAATTAAATAAAACATCCATTTCAAAATCGACTGTGGCGTAATCGTAATTTTTTTTACCACCACTCCCTTTGGTAATTGTTTTAAAATATCCTCAGGTATATCACTCCCCCCGGATTTATTGTTGGATTTGTCTACGCTTTTTTTACCGGTTTTAAGGCTCAAACCAAATAGTTGCTTTATTTTTTCCCAAATCTTTTTACTTTCTTTCATCCTCCAATTATATCACCCCTTTAGCACTCAACAACCCCTTCTGATAAATTTGTTTTCTCCGCACTATCTCCGATTATTCCCCGCATCCCTCTTTCTAATTCTTTCCGCCATTTCTTCAAAACCGTTCTCTCCTAATCTAGTTACAACCACAGACCCCTTTCCCCTTCCACCTCTCACCCTCCTAACCAAATCACTCAAATCTTGATACAAACGTCTCTTAGAATCCCCTGCTTCTAAACCTCTCTCAATATCTCCCCCTGTTACAATTTTTTCCATAACAAATTATACCATCAACTCCATCAATTTATCTCTATTATCCCCCTTTCCTTCCTTCACCCAAAAAACATGACTACATTTACTGCATTTATATTTAATTTTAAATTTTCCCCCTTTATACTCCGTCGCCACCGGCTCCATCATCCCTCCGCAATCCGACTCTCTGTCCCCCGGAACCTCTCTGTCCACATGTTTCCCCCACAAACACCCGGGGCAATGATCGGTATACCCGTCTCCTTTTACCGTCTCCCCGCAATTCTCACACTCAAAATCCTCCCTAACTCTTTTAAAATTTTTCATAAATTTTTAATTACTTTATTATCTCCACTCCGATTTTAATATCTTTTTCCAATTTCTGATTAAATAACAATTTATTATTTATCACACTCGCCACCGGCTGCACCTGTGCCGGACCCCATCCTTCCGGATAATTCACCAATGCTACAAATCCGGTCTGACCATAACCTGGCTGTCTTTGAATATAATTCATATAGGAAAATTTATTCTTATTGCTCAAATCAATATTGCTGGTATATCTGATCTCCACCACTCTTTTTTTAGTTACCGGCACCGTCATCAAAAAACCCACTTCCTTCTTCCCGGCCACCTGGGCAATCTTCAATTCATTTGGCATGTAAATTTTCTTTGAAGATGGATCGTTCCCGTCATAAATACTTACCTGTGACAAATTCACATCTTTAGGCAAATAAACCCTCATATAGTTTTTATAATCACCCCCCGGCCAATTCGAATTTTTAGCCGTATTTTCATAATTAATTTTCACCACCCTGCTTACCGCTCCCAACGATATCTCCACCAACTGTTCTATATTTCGATACAAAAAGTAATTAGCCTTATTTACCCCCAAATTTGCCTCCACTATATACAAATAATCCGCCAAACAATCTCCTTCACAGCTATTATTAAACAGCGACCCGTCCCAACCCAATCTTGCCACCTCCATTCCGGCATTCTTATCGTTTAAAGCTATTTGGATATCATTTGATTCCAACATATCCACCATTGCCTTTATCAACTCCACCCTCTTCATTCCCTTCAGCGCTTTAATATCTTCATACAATTGTTTCCCTAAAGTGCCCAAAAAACTCTCCTTCTGATTCGATCCCGGAAAAAATTGATTCTCGGAATAAAATTCAGCCTGTTCATATAAATTATCTTTACCCACCTTTTCTTTAAAATCAGGCACATAAATCTCCCCCGTCACCCCCAATATCTCACCCACCGATGCCAAATCTACTCCGATCACCCCGTCCACCTTCCTTCCTGTCTCCTTTTCCAAAAACCATTGCAAATCTGCCGCCACCACCGGAAAACTCGCCCTCCAATTAGCATCCCTCATATACCAACCGCCCTCCCCCAAAATATCTCTGATTTCCCACGGAGGTTCCACATGCCCTTTTAACTGTCCGTCCGCCGCATAAATATCCTTAATTTCCAAATTAATTAGTTTACCTCCCTCAAAAGTTAATATCCCATATGACCCGATAAATCCGCCACTCGGCCTCAGCTCCATTTCATTTTGAAACAACATCAAATATTCTTTCCTCCCATTATTTACTCCCAATATTTCCGGTAAAAACGCCAATGATCTTTTTCCCGTCCCCAAATAACCCCTTAATTCTTCCAAAACAATCATCCCCTTACTAAGTTTTTGTCGCCAATCTCTTGATAGCCAATTCCAATCTCCTCCCAACCTCGCCTGCAATATCCCCGCCTTCGATTCCAATATCGTTAATTCTTTTTCCAATTCCCCAATCGAACTCTCCCACTCCACCTCGCCTTCACCCATCACTCCCTCAGCCATATTCTCACCCAATCTCAACACCCTTACCGACTCTTTCTCCAAATCCAACAAATCCGCCACCACCCTCAAACCCGAATCAAAATTACGAAAAATTGCCAATTTCTTCAAACCCCAAGCATCCAAGCTTTCCTGTGTCTCCCTCACCTTTATTACACTTTCTTCCAAATCCTTCACCATTTCATTTTCATCCTGTTTTGCCGCATTTACCAATCCGGGAAACCCCGTTGCCACATCTACTGCCCTTTTTGTCACCCAAACCCACTTTACCGGTCCGACCAACATCAGCAATAACAAAATTGCCACCAAAAAAATTCCATAAATTTTCATCCCCATCCAATCAACTTTCTTCCTCAATCTCCTCATCGGTTTTGATTTTTCTAACTTAACCTCCTTAATCTCCTTAATCTCCACCACTCCGACATCGTTTTCTTCCACTTCTTCCACTACCTCCTCTTCTTCTGGTTTTTCTTCTTCCTCTTTCTCTTTAGTCAACTCCGCCTGCTGTAACCTAATCAACTCTTCTTTATTTTTTTTCCATATTTTTAACGGCACCAGTTCTTCCATTTCTTCGGGCTCTTCCGGTTCTTTAGGCACCACCACCTCCACTTCCTCCTTAACCTTTTCCAACACCTCTTCCTCCTCCACCTCCACCACCTCCTCCACCTCCTCCACTTCCACCTCAAATTTCGGCAAAACCTTATTTTTTTTAATTTTTAGAGATTTCTTTAAAGTTCTATTTTCCTCATCCATTCGTGAAAAATAATACTGCAACAACTCCTTTACCCCGTCCTTAAATTCAAATTCCGGCTTCCACCTCAACTTACTCCAAACCGCCTCCGCCCTGACCTTATCCAAATTATTTATCTCTCCTTTATAGCCCTTTAGCTCAACCTTCGTCATTTTTGCCTCACTTACCAATATTTCTGCAATTTTTTCACTTCTTACCTCTTCTCCGGCCACTTCAAACACCTCACCCTCAGTCCCCGACAAAAAACACGCCCTCAACACCACCTCAATAAAATCATCAATCGCCAACAATCTCAAAGCCCTATTCTCCTGTGGTAACGAAAGACTTTCATTCCGTACCGCTTCTCTTACTACCTTGGCAATCAAGTCATCATCTCTCATCCCCAGTCCGTACACCCCCCAACCCACCACCAGCCTCCAATTAGTTCCGCTATTTTTCAAAGCTTCCTCAGTCTCCTGCCAATCATCAAAATTACTCAAAATCACCACCAATTTTGCCCCATCATCTCCGGCTTTATCCCACACCTTCCTTTCACCTTTAAAATCAAACACATAACTCAATTTATCCTCAACCTCATTTAAATCCCCTCTCTCTTCCCACTTATCCCTTTTATCCTCAATCAACAATCCTCTTCCTAGTCCAATCACTCCAATATCCTGATCCAACAATCTCTCAATTAATTTTTTGGCCCCAAAACATTCCACCCCGTTAATTAAAGCCTTCGGCAAATACTCGTTCATGGTTTTATTGTAAAGCATTTTATCTCATTCAAATTAAATCAAAACCGATACGGTAATCTTTCGATTATTATGCGGTTAATATCTCTAAGTTTGCCTTCAATACACCCTGGGAGGAGATGATGGAACGTGAAAAAATGTAATAACAGAGATAGGGGAGTAAGAATATTTAGTAAGAATTTTTTTAAATAAATGTTTGTGTTTCAAGGCGAAGTCAAAGCTAATAATGTATTTTTTTGCGGCCAAAAAGATCCCAAAATTGTATTTACAATAAAAGAATAATGTAAGTACACCAAGGCTATAAAGATATCATTTAAATGAAATTTGGCCGCAAAAAAACTACAAACTCTTTTTTCTCAAATAAAACCACATCATCCCGGCTGCTATCGCCTCAGTCAACACCGTCACCCAGGCCGCTGCTATTATCCCAAAGTAGGGGATTAATAAAAGGTTTAATACCAAATTTATTAATAATGCTGCTAAGCCCACCTTCAACATTTCTTTTTGACCCCCCTCCGAAATTAAAGTAAATCCAACTATATGACCAATATAGGAAAACCCCAAAGCTAACAACAACACTCTCAACACTTCCACCGAAGCATAAAAACTATCTCCGGCCAAAATCTTAATTGCCAACGGCGCCAAAACATACATAACTACCATTACTGTTAAAGCCATTACTAAAGAAATCAATAAAGATCGGTCAAAAATCTTTTTTTTATCTCTGTTTTTTACCGATAACATCGGAAACACATTACTTATAAAAAAGTATGCCGGCATGATCAAATTTCCGTAAATCTTATATCCCAGGCCGTACCAGGCCACACTGCTTGCCCCCCAATAGTGATTTATTATCATCGAGTCCAAAGCTCGGTCATATGAAGTAAAAATGATCAAATAAAGCCCCATCGGCCACGATTCTTTTAATAACCATCCCCAGGTTTTTTTATCAACCAAAACATTTTTTAATCGCTCCAGCTTCCATATTTTGTTTACCAGCCATGCCCCCCAAATCAAACTCACTCCTCTGGCTGCCAAATAAGCACCAAATACCCACAATAAGGTCAGATTTCCACCCCAAACAAGCAAAAATATCAGAAATAATCCCGGAAAAGCCACATCCATTAAAGTTTTCAAATCCAATCTCATCTTGCTTTGAAAAATTATCTCCAAGCTACCTGCTAGGGAAGTAAAACCACTCATCAACAATGCCAACAAAATTTCATTTCTTATATCTGAAATCCCCGGATAAACCAAAAGCCACACCAAACCTATCATCATCGCCCCACTCGCCATCACCAATCTCAAAACCACTAAATTCTTAAATATACCCGGATGATTCGAAACATCTTTTGCCGCTTCCCGCACTCCTATCACCCTGGTTCCAAAATCAGCCAACGAATCCAACAATATCAATACTGCCGTCACCAAAGTAAACAATCCGTAATTTACGGTTCCCAATTTCCTCACCAAAATCGCTGTTGTCACCAAACTTATCAATACCGTTATAGCCTTTCCGACTACCTGAACACCGGTATTTTTTAACGATTTCCCCAACATCATGCTTTTATTGTAACCTTAATTGTCAACTTTAATAAGCTACCCGAAATCACTTTTTTCTGAAGCCTTCAGGCAACGACCTGACCAGCGAAGAAAAATGTGATGAGGGTTACTTAAAAATCAAAAAACCAATAACTATCGCCAACAACCACCAGTTCTGTGGTAACGTCACCCAATAATGATCAAACATTCCGGTTACCGCCACTATCCCCACCAATATCCAATCCGTCTTTTTCAATTTAATTTTTTTAATTTTACTCCAGCCCAAATTTAACCATCCCAAACATCCCAATATTCCCAACTCAGCCACCAGCAATAGGGGAACATTGTGTACCGGCTGTCTCCACAAATTAGTATCCAAACTATATTCCGACAACCTTACCAAAAAATTTCCCTCTCCCACTCCCAGCCACAAATTATCCTCAATCATTTCCGCTGCTTCCTGACTCAACCTCACTCTCTTTTCCCAACTCTCACTATCCCACCCTCCAAAGTTTCTCCCCACCCACATTATCCCTATTCCCATCAAAACCAAACCCAATCCGATTCTCTTGTACAAAACACCCAAAGGTCTTCCTTTCAAAATTTTATAAATCCATAACACTCCCAAAATAACCCACCCCAACCTGGATCCGCTCACCGCTACTCCCAAACCTGTCATAATCACCACCAATCTATTTTTCTTACTTCCCTTCAACATCTCCCACAACCACCAACTTACTATCAAAAATCCCGCCAAACTATTCGGATGTGAAAAAGTTCCGTATCCTCGAAGCATTAATCTGTCATCAAACGACATCTGCGCAATTCCCAATGTGTTTAAGTTAAAAGTTCTTTCTCCCAACCAATACCAAATTCCTCCCGCACTCCTTCCCAACCACATTTGACTTACTGCCAAAAAAGTCTCAACCGTAATCCAAATCGGAATTATTTTAGTCAAATATTTTTTTATTATTTCTCCGTCCGCCGCCATCCACCAAACCGTCAAACCCCACTGTCCCCAACGCAACCATCGATAAACCGCCTCGCATCTGTTTACCGCCGCCAAAATATTCAACCCAATCAAAATCAAAGCCATCCACCCCCTCCAGCCCCATTTAAACTCCAATCCTTTTCTTATTTTTAAAACTACCCATCCCGTCCAAAAAATATCCGTCAAATACAATACAGGGGAGAGATAGTCCACCCGTATTCCCGCCACCTTACTCCATTCCGGCCAAAAATGTAATCCTAGCTGTGTCGGTATTGTCACTAAAAACCCAATCAAAAAAATCTTCTCCAATCTTTCAACCAAATTCTTCACTCCAACATTTTATCACCAAATCTAAACAGATATTAAAACCAGACAGTCCGAAATCACTTTTTTCTAAAGCCTTCAGGCAACGACCTTTTTAACTCTTTATCTTTATCACAATATGCCTCTCTTCACCTTCTCCCTCACTCTCCGATTCAATTCCCTCAATCTCTTGCAAAACCAAATGACAAATTCTTCTTTCATACGAACTCATAATTGCCATTGCCACCGGCTGTTGAGTATCCAATACTTTTTGTGCCAAATTTTTGGCCATATTTTCCAATCTAATTTTCTGTTCATTTCTGTAATTATTAACATCCAATAACACCCTCACCCATTCACCCAACTTATTTTTAACCAACAACCCCAAAATCAACTGAATCGACGCCAAATTTCTCCCTCTCAACCCGATCAAATTTGCCGGATTTTCAACCGTTATACTCACCAACACCTGACCTTCCTCACCTTCAACATCTTCCGCAAAAGCATCATCAACTTCAAAATTCATTTGCCCCAAAAGTTCACAGGCACTTTCCAAAATTACTTGATTTCTTTCTTTATTGTCCATTTTACTAAAATAACCAAAGGTTAATTAATATTGATTCCTCCTTTGGCCAGATTTGATATTCTATCACACCCAAACCCAACCTCCTTTTCCTTATTTTTTATTTTTATTCATCCCGTCAATTACCAATTGCTGCCCCACACTAAATAGTGAGTTCACAAACCAATACAACAACAAACCCATCGAAAAACTCCATCCGATAAACACCGTCATCAACGGCATAAAATACAACGACTGCGTTCTCATTGCCGCCATCATATCATCACCTTTCTCTTCCGTTTTTTTGGCAATATTTTCCGTTACTGCCGGTGCCGGCATCATAAGTTTTGCCCCAAAATACTGAGCCACCCCCGATCCGATCAAAAGTATCACCGGCAATACCATCAAAGCCATATTTCCTTCACCCCAAATCTTAGATGGTGTCAAAGTCAAATTCGATCCCAAAAAATCAGTATTAAACTTAAAATTTTGCTCGATCCTAAAATTTGAAATCAAAAGCGAATTCAATTCCTTATAATTCCCATTGTCATTAAAACCCACCACCTTATTAAAAGCCGAAAAGAAAATCAAAAGCACTGCAATCTGTAAAATTTGCGGTAAACAACCAGCCATTGGATTTACCCCTTCACTCTTATACAAATCCATCTGAGCCGTCGCCAATTTACTTTTTTCACCTTTATATTTTTCCTGAAGTTTTTTTAATTTAGGCTGTAATTCCCTCATTTTTTGTGCCGACTTTAGACTCGGCATCACCAAAGGCAATAATAAAAATTTAACCAACAAAGTCACAATAATCACCGACCAACCCAAATTTCCGGTCAGGTAATAAAACCCAAACAGTGCATTAACAAAAGGCGCTATAAATAAATTCATTGTCTTAATTTTAAATTATTTAAAAAAACAGAAACGAAGCTTTAATTTTTCCGCGCGCAGTTTTTTGAAGGAATGAAAAGTTCGAGCACGGCAAAAATTAATGCGAGTTTTTGTTTTAAGTTCTTTATTCTAACAGATCCACTCCGCCTTTATGCCACGGATTACATCTCAACACCCTCTTCAATCCCAACCACAACCCCTTTACCACCCCATATTTCTCCACCGCCTGGTAACTATATTCACTGCAAGTAGGGGAGTATCGACAACCATAACCCTTCGAAATATATTTCTTATAAAAATACAATATTTTTAAAACAATTACTTTCATAAAATTATTTTTTTCACCTCTTCTGCCAATTCCTTCATCTCTACCCCCAACATACTTTTCTTCACCAAAAATATTCCTCTCGTTCCTTCTTCAAACTTATCTAAATTTTTTCTCAAAATCTCCGCCATTAATCTTTTTATTCTGTTTCTGTCTACTGCTTTCTTGGAAATTTTTTTAGAAATTATAAACCCAAACTTTTTTTCCTTATCACCTTTTTTCAAAAACAACCATCCAAACAGGGGATATTGCTTCAATTTTCCCGTTTTTTTTACCTCATCAAATTCCGACCTCTTACTCAACCTGTTTATTTTTTTCAACATATCCAATTCTACCCCAAATATTAAATATCTTAATAATATTTGCGCAGTAATCCAATTTTCCGCGCGCAATTTTTCGAAGGAATGAGAAGTATGAGCACGGCAAAATTGTGGTTACAAGCAAATAAAAACTAAAATTTCTTGGTATTTGTCGGAGTTAAAACTTTTCGACCTTTCAACCTTCTTTTTTTAATTACTTTTCGTCCTTTCAAAGTAGTCATTTTTTTCAAAAATCCGTGCACCCGGACTCTTCTGCGTTTTTTAGGTTGATATGTTCCTTTCTTCATGACTCCTATTCTATCATTTATTCCCCATATTTCTACTTTTTAATATCATCACCACATTGATACCTTTTCAAATGTGGAAAACTGCTTTATTATTATGTGGAAAACCAAAACTCACCCCCGAGTCGACATTCTCAATTCTGCCTATTTTACTTAATTTATTAATTTTATGGACCTCGATCAAATTTGGAAAAACACCCAAGAGGAACTCAAAGTCATCCTCGCACCGGCTGTTTATCAGACCTTCGTCACCAAAACTCAACTGATTTCTTATCAGAGCAACAAAGCCGTCGTCGCTTGTCCCAACTCCTATCTGGTCGAGATGAACAAAAAACGCCATTACGACTATTTCAAATCCTCCCTCGACAACCAAACTCATCAAAACAACACCCTTGAATTTATTATCCAAGAAACCATCACCCTCGAATCCGACGGTTCTACTTCTACTCCGCTTTTTTCCACCCCCATCCACAAACCGGTCAACACCGGCAACCTTCATCCCAAATACACTCTTGAAAACCTTATCGTTGGTAATTCCAACAATTTTGCCTTTGCCGCCGCTCAAGGTATTATCAAAAATCCTGGCCTTCTCTACAACCCTTTCTTCATCTGGGGTGGGGTAGGGGTGGGCAAAACCCATCTCATGCAGGCTATTGGCCATGAATTACTTAAACAAAACCCTCAACTCAAAATCAAATACTTTCCGGCCGAAACCTTCGGCAATGAGCTTATCAACTCACTCAAATCCAAAAATATCGGTCAATTCAAAGATAAATACCGCAACCTCGATTGTATTTTAGTCGACGACATTCAATTCATCGCCGGTAAAGAATATATTCAGGAGGAATTCTTTCACACCTTCAATGCCCTTCACATGGCCGGCAAACAGGTAATTCTCACCTCCGACCGCAAACCATCCGACATCGACCGTCTTGAGGACAGACTTGTATCCAGATTTATGGGTGGACTCACTGTCGATATCCAGCTCCCAGATTTTGAAATGCGTCTCGCTATCATCAAGCAAAAAGCCGAAGAAAAAAAGGTTAATATTACCCCCGAAGCCGCTAGTTATCTGGCCGACAATATTGTCTCAAATATTCGCGATATTGAGGGTAAATTTCAAGAAATTACCGTCCAGGCCATGGCCAGCAGAATAGGGGAAATCGACGTTAATTTTATCCAGTCCTATCTTTCTGGTTCATCACCTCAAAATTATTCCTCCCAAAAGAATGAAAAAATAAATCCCCGCCATCTCATCTCGATTTGTGCCAAACATTTTAATATCAAAACAGGGGATCTCTGCGGTCAAAGCCGAAAAAAAGATCTGGTTTGGGCCCGTCACTTCACTGCCTATCTTCTTCTCACCGAAGCCAATCTTCCTTTAGAAGAAGTCGGTCGTCTCCTCGGTGGTCGCGACCACACCTCCATCATGCACGCCCGTGACAAAATCCACCAAGAGATTTCCACAAATCCCCAAACCCGATCTCTTATCAACCAAATCAAAGATTCTCTTTAAACCCTCCTCTTACTTATCCACAAAAGGGGACTACTTGTCCACAATCTTATCCACAATCCCAAATTTCTTTTCCCCCGAAACTTACCCAAACCCCAAACACTTCTTATAAGCCAAAACCCCGATTTTCTTACCATTCTTTCACACTTTTCCGTTTATCAACCTTACTACTACAACTGTTTACCCCTATCACTTCAGTCTCTCCCTTCGCTTCTCAACTTCCCCACCGAACCTAATATAAACACTACTATTCTTTAAATAAATTTTTGTTTATTAACTCAATAAAAATCTTTATTTTCTTTTTCTCAATTTATCGACATATGTCATCAAGCTATTTTTAAATCTTATCCCCTAATCCCTTCGCTCATTTTTCCTCCTCCCATACAAAATAAATTTTTTTTCTCGGCTGAATTTCCACATAACCCTCTTCTCGAAATTGTTCCTGGTCTAAATATGCATCGAAAAAATGGTATCTAAAACTAGTCATTAAACCGGGATAGCTTGGCGACTCTATTTTTGTATTTATTACTTCTTTGGTCATTAACCCAATTTGACCTCTTACTCCCAATTCTTCCGTTATCCCTCTGTATGCCGCTATTTTAGGGTTTTCCCTTTGCTTTATTTTTTCCGATAATGAACTTAAAAGTTCTCTTCTCCTAACCCTTCCGTCCTTAAATTCTTGCCTGTCTTCTCTCAATCTGAGTTCTTTTTCTCCTTTTCTGTAATACACGTCTACACAAGCCACCGCCACTTTTCTCAAAGCCTTACCTTTTTCTTCGGTAACTATCGAATCACCTTGTTCAACTTCTTCCATTAGATCACCAATTTCTTTCGCAGCCCCTCTTCCCCAGCGCCACAAAGGTACACCAGTTTCTAAAAGGATTTTTAAAGTATTTTCTTTTGTTTTCATATCATAATTTACCCCGTATCTTCAACTCAATCTTGATATTATCTTCCCAAATTCTTCACAAAAAACCTCAAAAATCACAAAATCATCATTATTTATCTAAAATTGATATAATTCTCCCATGGATGACTTTGAAAATTTTCTCCTAAAATCACGTCAATCCAAACTGACAAATTATGCCAATCTTTTTAATTCCCATCAAAGTCTTTCAGTTTCAGCCTTACCGGGCTACGGCAAATCTTTAATCTTTACCAATATTCTTCCTTATTTTCTTTCTCAAAATTTCCCTGATAAGTTCAGTACCCATTTAATCAGCTGTCTTGATTCGAATTTTGCTGAAATTATTTACGATCTTGAATTTGACCAACAACACATCCATCTTTTAATCATTGATGACCTGACACCTTTCACCATTAATTCTACTTTTTTACCCCTTTGGGATTACCTTTGGGCCAAAAGAACCGCTCTTCAGCGTCGCCTGGTTTTTCTTTTCCTAACCAATCAGCCAATTGAACCTTCACTTTTAGGTCGACTTGGTTTTTGTTATCTTGAAAACCAAAAATCTCTCCGTCCATTTAGTCTTGACGAAACCGCTCATTTTATCCATTCGGTTACTTCAAACAAATTCAAAACAGATCAAATCCAGCAAATCTACTCCGTTTCATCAGGAAATCTTCGCTTAATTAAATCTATGGTAAAGGAAATGGACAACGGCTCTTCATTTGATGATTTACTAAAAAATCCCTCACCCCGAATTTCCTTCTTTTTTAACCAAATCCAGTCAGAAACCCCCTTAAGTTCGGAAGAACTGAAAATTCAATTTCCTCAATTCGCCGCCTATTTTTCACCCAAACCTGTTTCTAACCTTGATATCTCTCTGACCGCTCTCGAAAAACGTCTGTTTGATTTATTATTAAAAAACCAAGGTCAAATCCTAACTCGTCAGGCAATTGTTGAATCGGTCTGGTCCGAGTCTAAACAGTTTGATCTTTACGATCATTCCATCGATCAGTTGGTTTATCGTTTAAAAAATAAACTAAAAGGAAAATTTCGAATCAGGTCTCTTAAAGGTCGTGGTTTTGTTTTAGATTAACCGCATTTTTCTTTTTTCAATATCGGCTACCGGTTTTAGTTTTTTTCTAAATTGGTATCATTATCTCAATGAAGTTCTCCGTTCTCCAAGAAAATTTAAATACTGCCCTCCAAAACGTCTCTCGTTTTGTTTCTCCCAAAACTCAGCTTCCTATTTTAAGTAATATTCTTTTTCAATCAGATCAAGGCCGGCTTAAACTCTCGGCCACCAATCTGGAATTAGGTATCAACTATTGGCTTGGTGCCAAACTTGAAGATGAAGGTTCTTTCACCATCCCTTCCAAAGAAATTACCGAATTTGTTTCATACCTTTCTGCCGGCAAAATTGACGTTGATCTTAACGACAAATCACTTCTTACTGTCAATTCAGCCAAAGCTAGTTCAACTTTTACCACCTCTCCTGCCACCGATTTTCCCACCTCTCCCTCTCTTGATCTTTCCAAAGCTTTTGATTTAGACCTTTCTCTTCTGACCAAAACCGTCAATCAGATTGTTTTTGCCTCTGCTTCCGACGATACTCGGCCTATTTTAACCTCTGTTTATTGGCATTTTACTCCGGATCAGTTTACTATCGCCGCCACCGACGGTTTTCGTCTCTCCGTCAAAACCTCCAAATTAGTTAATCCTTTAAATATTCAAACCGATCCCGACGGTTTTACCTTTTTGGTTCCCGCCCGCACCCTTGCTGAAGTTGTCAAACTCGCTAAAACCTCCAAAACAGTTAAACTAGGTCCTAGTCCCGACGAACATCAACTAGTCTTCGTTCTGGAGGATCTGGAGCTGGTTTCCCGTCTTGTTCAGGGCGACTTTCCCCCCTTCCAAAAAATTATTCCAAAAGAAACTGCTACCAAAGTTTACCTGGATCGTGCCGAACTGACTCAAGCCATTAAAATCGTATCAGTTTTTGCCCGTGAATCCGCTAATGTAGTCAAGTTTAGTCTCAAAACCAACTCTATCGAACTCTCAGCCAATGCTCCCCAATTAGGACAAAATAAAGTCGATGTCGATGCCCGTATAGAAGGAGCTCCTCTCGATATTGCCTTCAACTTTAAATTTGTTTCTGATTTTCTAAATATTTGCACTGGCGACGAAGTCCTAATTGAATTAAACGAACCTCTTTCCTCCGCTATCTTCCGCGACCAAGCCGATCCCGAATTCACCCACATCATTATGCCTGTTCGCATTCAGGACTAGTTGATTTCAATCTCATCTACGTACAAAGTCGTTCCGCTATACATCCCCGACACTTTTACTTTTTTCTTCAAATAATCATCTAAATTTACCTTATTACTTGCCAGATTTACTATTTCAGTCTCCGTTTTCAACAACCACTCATCCCCTGATTTAATCGTAATTTCGCCTATTTTTGTGGCTACTCCACCTTCTTCTACCACCTGGTTTGTTGCCGGCTTACTGGTTAAACTGCAAGAACTCAACACAAAACTACTCAACACTAAAGCTAAAAATATTTTTTTCATAATATTAATTTACCATTCTAATTTCTATTTTTATTCTTCCCAGCTTATTTCAATCGTCTCCGGATCAATTCCGTTTACTTTGTACCAGTTTTTAACCAAAGTTTCGATTATTGTCCTGTCTACACCCTGAATTTTTACCACTACCAATCCCGGCTCCACGTATCTGTCAATTGTAAATCCCTCACCAAAATAGGGGAGTCTGTCCCACAATGGGTATTTTTCTTCCACCTTTTCTTCAACTTCCGTCGGAGTCACCGTCTCTTGAATCGTATTATTTGGCGCTACCACAGGTACTTTATAAGTAATTTTGGTAATTATCATCGCAATTGCCACCAACGCCAACACCGTCACCAACAAATATCTCCTTTTAAAATCCTTCCACTTCATTGTCTTATTCTAAACTATTTCTAATCTATTTTTCTGCCGCCGTCATCATGGTAATTTTTACCGGTCCTGTCCTCAACACGGCACTACCCTTAATTATATATACGGGTACCGTCTCTTTCCTCTGGCTATTAAACCAACGCCCCCTTGTCAAACTATTTACCACCACTGTCCCGATTTCCTCGCTACCATCAGACAACTGATAACTTTCACCCCCCTGAGCCTCCAAAATATAAAAATTAGCCATTAATCTGGTTTTTAAATCCTCCAAACTTACCAAATCAACCTCATCTCTTTTGTTTATACTTTTAAACGCTTGCTTAATTTCCAACTTTATTAACCTTCCTCCTCTGGTATAAATCGCCTTAATGGCTTCTCCCCCTACATTCACCAACGGCTCACCGTCAATATAATAATTTGCTCCTATTTCAATAGTTTCAGCTTCATTTTCATTAGTCGTTACCCACCTCGGAAATATCATCTTTTTAAATTCATTGCCTTCAATTCTGATTTCCAATCCCGTTCCCGTAATTCTTTTTACTGTTTCCACCAATCTGTTTTTCAACAAACTTACTTCAACCTTGTTTGTTGAAATCAGTTGGCTGGCCTCATTAATTTGCTCAGTATAGTGGAAATATCCATCATTTTTATTTACATAAGCCCCGAATTTTTCCCCTCTTTGATAAACCGTAAAACCCTCTTCATTACTCACCATGTCCTTTTCACTCAAACCCACAGTCTCCAAAAATACCGCCTCTTTCTTCGAATCAATTACTCCGTTATCGGTTTTCAAGATATCTGATTTTCCTCCGCTAATATCCTTATCTATCTGCCAATCGATTTTTTTAGGTTTATCCAATTCCAAATCCAACTCAATCTTTTCTTCATCAATCGACATATTTTCAAACAAGTTTCCCTGATCGGGTTCATCCAAATTCCTTTGTTTGTTGCTGGAATTAATCATTAAAACTACCAACACTATTCCGGCAGCCAACCCCATCATTATTTTTTTGTTTTTCAATAAGCTTAGATACTTCATTATTTAAATATAAACTATGGCGGACAATATTTTATATTACTGCCCCAACCACAACATCCCCACAATTTTTGGGCAGTTTCCGGGCTCAGGTTCAAATATTGTCCGAATTTATTTTTATCCAATCCCCGGATATCATAATGCAAATGCGATCCTGTTGAACTTCCGGTATTATCTACCACTCCTATCACTTCTCCTGCTTCAACCGATTCTCTATTTCTTGCCCTATATCCGCCGACTGGCATATGAGCATACCGGGTCACAAAATTCTTTCCTTCACACTCACCATGTAAGTCAATATAATACCCATAAATACCGTCATATCCGGTTTGTACTACTCCTGCATGTGTCGCTCGTATCGGTGTATTCATTGCGGTTCCTATATCTACCGCTGGTACCGACATGGCATAATGTGAACACCCCGGTGCAAACGGTCCCTGTGTAAATCTTCCTGTTGTCGGTCTTCCCGCCGGACATCCTTCCGGAACTGCTGTATTCGGATCCCAGGTACCACTAAATCCACCCGAATCCGCCAAATTTGCCGCCTCATCGTAACAAATCCATTTTACTCCGTTTTCATCTTCATATATTCTGGTACTCGAACTTCCGCCCGAGCATGTTTCTGGCGTAATTCTTAGTGGTATTTCCTCTAAAGTCAAATTCGGTGCCACCCAACCAATTTGTTCTCTTATGTTTTCCAAATAACCTCTGCCCGTTTGTCCTGTCTCCGGGTGGGGGAAATCAGGGTCACACCCTCCCGTCAAAAAATTCGTTGCCAAAGACAACCATGGATTTAACGCCGGACAAGCTGTTTCCATTTTTAGTGTCAAAAAATAATCTATTTGGGCCGAAAAATCTTTCGGAGGAGCCGACGGCTGACCATGTATCCCAAAATCCTCCACGTCAGGTATTGAATAATTACTTGCTCCCGATTCGTGCAACCACACCCAAATTGTAAATATTGGGTTTACACCGACATTTTTCGATCTACAAATCACATCATCCAAACACTGAGCCGCATGGTTTTCGCCCGTTCTCCACTGATCGGCCAACCTGATCACATTTTCTCTGTCTACTCCTTCCACTGTCATTGTCGGCAAATCCGTCTTACAGTTTATTTCACCCAAAAACTCCGGATCATCAGTCATTCTCACACACCCTCCGCCGATATTTGGCGGCACCAAGCTTGATACCGGATTAGACACAAACACCATTTGGTAAAAAAACATCCCAATAAACAAAAAAACCACCACTGCCGTAATTAGTGGAGCTATAGTCACAAATCCCAATCCGGTGATCAGTATAAAAGGTAACATTGCCAAATCCAACAGGGTATTTCCTATACCCGACATCCATTTTGGCAAATTATTATCCATCCATCTTTTGATTCCCGTTGTCGGCAACAAATCTCTGACAAATTTTGCCCCTTCCTTCCCCAACACCCTATCCATCATTGTTCCGAAAGCTTTCCCGATTTTCTTAATTGAATTCCATAATTTTTCCACCACCATCACTCCGGCCATCACCACTGCTCCTACCCCGGTACTGCTTATCCCTAATTTCACCAAAAGCTTACCTGCTACCGCCATCAACCCTTTCTCTACCGCCTTCCCGCCGGCAGTTTTTCCCAACACTCCTACCGCCTTCATCGATATCGACCCCAAAGCTCTTTTTTCCAACAATTGTCTTCCTATCGTCATCATTCCCTGATTCAATCCTTCCTTACTTAATATCCTCAAGGATTCTCTGGCAAAATTCAGTGCCGGAGTTCTCAAAATTATTCCAGCCGCATCCACTGTTTCTTTAGATTTTCCCGATCTCCATATTAGTCTTTTTCCTGTTTCCCACACTCCTCTTATCGTGCTATTTTTTTGAAATATCTGGTAAAACCTCTTTGTTTCCACCCCAAAACTCCTGCTGTTTTCCTTAAACTCAATTCTCCCCAAAGCTTTCTCGGCTTCTTTTGTCTGACTTTCAATATTTTGACTTTTATTTGTCAGACTGTTCCACATTAGTCTGACCTGTTTAAATAATCTTGGGTCCCGTATCTGGTTGACGGCAGTCTTATCCTCACCATTCTCAACCATTATCCTCGCCTGTATCTGAGCTTCTCTTCCCGCCGCCACCATTCCGCCGCCCATCTCGGGATTATTGTTCACATAAGCTTTTCTCACAAATTTTGCCGCCACCAACGCTTCTTTATTAATTTCTTCTATATTTTCTACAATCCTCCCGTCTTCACTTCTGACTACCGCCTCCTCAACCACTTCTTTCCACGTTTCAAATTCAACCTTATTTGCCCTATATTCCTCAACTGTTTTTTCCGATTTTTTAACAAAAATTTCAATACTCTCATTGGCAGTTTTCAATACCACCGGACTTCCCATCACCACCACCTCACCTCCCGTTTCCTTCTCCAATTCCGACGTCCAGCTATCAACCTGTTTTTCTCCCTTATCATTAAATTCAACCCTGGTTTCTTCAATATCAACCGTTTCTCCTGTCAATACCGATCTCACCCTTGCTTCCACAATCTCACTTACTCTTTCTTCCCTTCCTTTTAATTTAGGATTACCATCAACTAATTCTTCTACTATTGGTTTTGAAACTTCACTTATTTTATTTTCTACTATAATTTCAGCACTGCTTTGGCTAATTAGTTCAATTATTCTTTCTCTGGTTTCCAAATCTACTTTTTGTCTTTCCAATACTGACTTAGATATTGCCCTTGATCTGTCCGGTTCTCTGACCTCACCTCTCAGATTTGGTTGAATCATTGTCTCTTCAACAATCTCTTTCGCCTTTTCTATCGGTAACTCGGTTTCAATTATTACCTGAGTTAGGGCAGATTTATCCGCAATTGTCTCCAAAATCTTCTCGCTAGCTCCGGGTCTTTCTCTTTTTAACTCTTCCAGTCTTTCTTGATAAATTTCCAGCTGTCTTTCCAACACTCTTCTGATTTCATTTCTGTACTTTTCTCCTAGTTTATTTTTAGTTAATCTTTCCAGTTCTCTTTCAAATCCCTCCTTACTTGAAGCCTCGTGTTCATCTAAATCTCTCAGTAAATTTTTCAATGTATCTGCATCCAATACTTTCGAGTCGCTTACTTCTGTTTTTTCAATCAGTTCTTCCAAAGATTTATCGGCTCGTTCTGGATTTTTTAAGTATTCAACAATCTTTTCTCTGTCTTGCCTTGAGTCCAAATCCACTCCCTGGCTATAACCAATTTTTTTCAAACTATCTAATAGTTCAACATAAATTTGGCTCTTTCCTCCCTCACCTAATCTGTTCCAGGCTTCTATCAAAATTACCAAATCCTTTACCGTCGACCAACCGACACTAATACCCAAATCTGTTGAGATTCTGTTTAAAACATCTCTGTCCATAGAACTGATTATACTCAACAATCAGTCTTCTTTCTTTAATTAAACAATTCCGTTTCCAAACAACTTATCGTAAGTGTCTGGTTTCATATCCTTATTAGCTACCGGATTCTTCGATTCATTTTTTACCGGTTCAGTTGTCTTTTTTACCTCAACATTGGGACTTTCTCCCAATACTGGTTCCGGTTTTTTTGCCAATTGCGGAGGTTGGGGGATTATCGGCTCAAATTTTGGTAACGGCGGTAATGGTGGCAATTTTCCTCCGCCTCCTCCGGCTGGAGATTTAAACAAATCTTGATACTTTGGCAAACCGCTATTTTGTGTTCCAAAATTAGTAAATTCACCGCTTAATTTATTTTTAGCCTCTTCTGCTGCCAGCTTTTCCTTTTGTTCACTTTCCTGATTTTTTTGATGTTCATCCAACTTAAGTTTTTCCGCCTCTTCCATTTCCCGAATTCTTCTCGACAACACGTCTTCAACCTCTACCACATCATCCTCTTCCTCAACTTTCACCTCAGCCTTCACCTCAGCTTTTTCCACTTCCTCCTCTTTTACAAAAACATCCACCGGTTTTTCATTTTCAACCACTTTTGCTTCTACCACCTTTTCGGAATCAGGCTCACTACTTTGATTTTCGTTTAATTTATTTATTGCCGCTTCCTGGTCAAAGGTATTTTGTTCTACTCCCTGACTGGGTACGACCTCTTTTTTAGCCGCTTCTGCCGCTAAATTCTTCCATTTTAAAATTTCTTCAGGGTTTGACGATATCAGTCTGTCTTCCTCTTCACTGGCGATTACCTTAATTGCTACATGGTTTTGACCGGCAAAAAATATTCCTTCTCCCTTGTCCGCCGCCAACAACAACTGTTTTTCTCCTTCAGACAGGTAAAATATTTCACCTACCTTATCGATTGCCGCACTGTGTTGTTTTAACAATATTTGAATTGAAGAATTGGTTACAATTTCTTTTCCAAACGGTGTTTCCAAAAAATCATCCACGTCCTGAGTAATTGTCGTTACTCCCAGATAATATTTTCGCCCCCTCTTAACTATTCCCCTCAAAAACGAAGCCGAATCCGGATATTGCATCATGTACCAAGCCTCATCTACTACCAAAATTCTCTTTTTCAAGGTCTTTTTTACCACTGTCCAGATATAATCCAAAATCACATGCATTGCCAATGGTCTCAATGCTTCTTCCAGATTCCTGACTCCAAATACCACAAAACTATTTTCCAAATTAATTGTTGTTTTTTGATTAAATATTCCCGCAAACGATCCTTTGATAAATTTTTCAAATCTGGCCGCCAACATCTGCGCCTTTGGATCCTCCATCCCGATTAGTGACTTATACAAATCCTCAATTAACGGCGGTTCCTTGCTTTGACTTTCCGGATCCGGAGTAATTCCTTTCATTTTATAGGCATCCATTATCGCCCTATCCAATATTGACTCGTCCATTGGATCCATCTCTCCGATCATTGTTTTAAATAATTTATGTAGCGACAATATCTTGGCATTAAGTGCATTTTCTCCCTCTTCTTCCACCAAAGACAAATCAAACGGGTTAATTTTTGAATCCTCACCATAGCCAAAAGCCACATATTGTCCTCCTACTGCTTCACACAAGTCTTTGTATTCATTTTCCGGATCAATAACGATAATTTCCGACCCCAGCATCAGCGATCTCATCGCTTCCAGCTTAATCATATAAGATTTACCCGCACCGGCCGTAGCAAATACCACCGAATTGTAGTTTGGCATTGAAAATCTATCAAAAATCACCAAAGAACCGTTATGTTCATTAATTCCATACATTACTCCCTTATCATCCGACAAATCAGAACTGACAAACGGAAAAGTTGTTGCCAAAGACGTTGTATCCATGTTCCTGGTAAATTTCAGTCTGTCTTGGCAAATTGGCAATGTCGATACAAAACCTCTTTCCACCTCATCCAAAGCGGATTTTTTAGTAATAATCATCAACGCTCCCAGGGCCGATTCAATATTTTTAGTAATTCTATTCAAATCTTCTTTTGTGTCGGCAATCGCCCTTACATACAAGCCAAACTGATAAAACCTCTCCACTCCCTTTACTAAATCTTCCTGCAGGCTCAATGCATCTTCCAGTTTGGCCTGAGTTGCCGGATTTACTATTTTTCCTCTTTGCACATCAGTACTGATTTCTGCCTCCATTTCTGCAATTTTTCTCCTCAAATCATCCAAAATTTCTTTTCCGTCAGTAGGGTATATGTACATCGAAATATTTAAAGACGCATCAAAATTAATCAAAGGACTCAGCCAATTTATTCCCACAAATCGGGGATATCCCACCACAAACAATGTTCTGTGAAACTTATTGTCTATCCTCATGTAATCGGTTTCTATCTCTATCGCTGACGGCGCAATAATATCCTTAGTCGACACCAACCCTTCCACAAACGGCTTAGTTTCTTGAATTCCATCATTACCCTTCACCTCCGCTTTCTGCTCCACCAAACCTGGTTTTTGTTCAGCAGTTTCACTCTTTTTTCCTAATTTTAATTTATCCAATATATTCATAATTATTCTGGTTTTTATTTTTTTGTCGTCACCACCGGTGCATCATAATTAAGAGTTTGCACTTTTTGATTAGCCGCTGTTTCTTCGTTGTATATTTTATAAAACAACTGTATCAGCTCCTTAGTATTTAATGGACTAATATCCAAACCCAAACGGGAAAACAATCTCACCAAATGGTCTTTTTTTGGCTCAAGCGCTGCCTTGGCCTTTTCCAAAATATAGTCCTTTTCAAAGGGCAATTTTTCTTCTTTTGGTTTAATTCTGGAAAAAAATGACCCCACAATTTGACTTCCTGCATCCTTCATTCCCAATTCCAAAGTCGAAAAGGGGATGACAATATAAAAAGACTTTGACAAAACATCATTTTTCTTTACCGTTTCTTCAATAAACTTTCTATACGACTTAATTCTCGATTTTAGTAGCAAATTTGTTTGTTTCTCCTCGGCTACCGACAATCTGGTCAAATACGAACTTACATCCTTTGTATTCGAATTAATTATTATTTGAATCGTAAAATTCAACGAATTTAAAATTCCTCCGTATGCATACACCAAAGCCTGTTGTTCTCTCTCGGATAAAAGATCAAAATTTACCGAAGATACTTGCAATACTACGCTACAAGATCCGTCTTTTTGCAGCACCATTCCATCAACAATATCCTCAATTGGTAAATGATCTTGAGTGCTGCCTTTTATGGCAATTTTTAATGGATCTGGCATGTCTAATATTAACAGTTATTCCTGTCTCTTTTTATCATATCTCATCCGCCCTTCACTGACCACCTATCAATATTACATTTTCAAAATTTTTTACTTTGATCTCACAATAATCGGTTCTACTATCTCACCCTTCATATTAATTTTAACTACATCAAATTGGAATCCTTCTTTTTCCGTAATTACCATGTAATCTCCATTCGCCAACTGTGTCGAACTTTTAAACTGACCCAAAGGATTGGTTCTCATTACTCTGCTTGGATTGCCTTCGGCATCTTCTATTTCAATTATTGCGTTCTCCACAATTTTTCCCTGAGTATCCACCACCATTCCCACCAATACATTAGGAATATCCGGAGTATCAGGCATTGGTATATCTCCAAACACTGCTCTTCCCGTAGCAATTACTTTTTCTTTTTTCAAATCTAAATTAGTTTTTTGATTTCTCCAATTTTCTTTTATTTTTTCCTCAGCTTCTTCTTTAACTTGTTCCTTTTTAGTCTCAACCTTTTCCTCAGTCATTTTGTTTGCCACCTCTTCCAACTCCGACTCCGGCTCCTTAATTTTCTCTTCTTTTTTTACCGATGGTAACGATTGAATAAATTCCTCCACCTTAGCCGGTTCCTTTACCGGCACTTCTATTTTTTCGTCCTCATCTGATTTAATTTTTTTACTATAATCAATCCCTAACCAATTTAAATCCGCTTTCTTTTTCCATGTATAAATTGTTGGTGAATAAATCGCCTTAAAAAAGGATATTATCCATCCCTCCAGAGGCCTGTCCTGAAATGGTACAAACGCCATCGCCAAACCCCCTCCCGCCGCAATAACTATCAGTGGCCATTTAACAAAAAAGATCAAACCGCTGGCATTAATCAAAAGTGCGATCACCACTCCGCCCGCCGCCTTTCCGAATTGTTTCAATGTCATCTCACCCACCAATTTAAATTCGTAGGAAGTAATATGTTGTGGAATCGGATGTTGTTCCATGCTTTTATTCTACCAACCTTCCTTTATAAATTAATAGCTACGGTTTAATAGACCTACTCTTGTTAAAATAACCATATGTCTCGTCTTTTAATTGTCGATGGTCATGCGGTTATCCATCGTGCCTACCATTCCATCCCCAAACTCACCTCCAATGGTCAGGTCGTCAACGCTGTCTATGGTTTTTACTCCATGCTTTTGTCTGCCATCGACCAACTTCACCCCAAATATGTCATTGTTTGCTCCGACTCTCCCGGTCCTAATTTTAGAAATGAAGAATATCTCGGCTATCGCTCCAAACGCTCCGTTCCCGACCAGGATCTGGTCAGACAATTTCCCATTATTGAAAGCAGTCTGACTCAATCCACCATTCCCGTCTTTTCCATGGGTGGTTATGAAGCCGACGATCTTATCGCCACTCTCGCCCGTCAGGCCGTCACCAAAAAATCAAAAAAAACCAAAAAGAAATTTGTAAATCTGGTCACCATCATCACCGGCGATAAAGATCTTATGCAGTTAGTCGACCGGCACACTCAATTACTCATGCCTGTCCGTGGACTTTCCGAAATCAAAATCATTACCCCCAAGGAAGTAAAACAAAAACTTAACGTTCATCCCGACCAGGTAGTCGATCTCAAAGCCTTAATGGGGGACAGCTCCGATAGTTATCCCGGTGTTCAGGGAATTGGTCCCAAAGGTGCCACCACCCTTTTAAATAAATACCAAAACCTAGACAATATCTACCGGCATTTGGATGAAATCACCCCTCCGGCCAAAGAAAAATTAGAAAAAGGCAAAGAAGATGCCTATCTTTCGCAAAAATTAGCCACCCTTGTTTACAATGTCCCCATCCATATCAGCCTCAAATCCGCCAAATGGGATTCTTCCAAAGAATCTGCTCTTCTCGAGCAATTTAAATTATTCAACTTCAAATCGCTTATCAATCGTCTTCAAAACCTCAATCCCGATCTCAAACCTTCCAGGTCTACCCCGTCATCCGATCCAAATCAGGGGAGTTTGTTTTAAAATAATGCCATGAGACCCAAAACAAACACCCGAATCGCTCTCGTTCAGGACTATCTCAAAGAATGGGGTGGCGCCGAAGCCGTTTTTGAAACCCTTACCGACATTTTTCCCGATGCCGACATTTTTACCACTATTTACGCTCCTCAATTTTTTGGTCCTCACCGCCCCCGCCTCCAACACAAATGGCAAAATCGTGTTCATCAAAGTTTTTTTAAATACCTCCCGTTTGGCTACAAACTTCTCAGCCCTCTTCGCTTTCTTTCCCCTTTGGCTTTCAAAAGTTTCGATTTCTCCGACTACGATCTCATCATTACCTCTGCCACCGGTGCCTTTTTCCCCAATTCCATCAATAAAAAAAAGGCCAAATTAATTTGCTATTGCCACACCCCTCCCCGTTATCTATATGGCCTGGCTACCGCCAGAGACACCAGCACCCTTTTTTACCGTCTCGTCAACATCCCTCTTCAATTCACTCTCCATTTTTACCGTCTCTTCGATTTTAAATTTGCCCAAAATGTCGACCAATTTATCGCCAACTCTGCCACCACCGCCTCCCGTATCCAAAAATATTATCGGAAAAACTCGATAATCATCAACCCCCCCGTCGACCTCCCAAATAAACCAGCGATGGATGGCATTTTAAGCGCACAGCGAACGCGTGACTCCGGCAAAGCCGGAGGACAGCCCGAAGGTAGCGAGCACTTCAAAATGTCATCCAAGCAAAAGTTTTATCTCACCGGCGGTCGTCTGGCCCGTGCCAAACGTTACGACATTGCCGTCCGTGCTTGTACCCAGCTCAATCTTCCTCTAAAAGTTTTTGGCCGCGACTTTTCTGGTTACCAAAACGAACTCAAAAAAATGGCGGGTCCTACGGTCCAATTTTTGGGTGAAATTACCCAGGAGCAAAAAAAAGAACTTTATTCACAAGCTCAAGCTTATATTTTTCCTTCCGACAATGAAGATTTTGGAATCGTCGCTGTCGAAGCCCAATCCTATGGCTGCCCTGTCATTGGATACAACTCCGGCGGCATCCGCGAAACCGTTATTAACGGTAAAACCGGTGTATTATTTGACGAACTCACACCAAAATCCTGCATCTTAGCCATCCAAAAATTCCAAAATTCCAAAATTAATCCTGTCGATTGCATTCAAAACGCCCAACAATTCTCCCGACAAAATTTCATAAAAAAAATAAATTCTCTCGTTTCCTCTCTCTAAAACTTCCCCGTCCCAAAAATCAGACAATTTGCCGTTCCTTTTACTCCAACTCCTACATATGCCCATTTATTATCCAGCTGATTTTTGTCATGCGGTTCATCCCCGGCATACACCCACTCAATCAAATGCACTCCGTTTAGCCTATACCCAATACTGGCATTTTCCCCCAACCAGGTAAACCCCAGTTTATTAAATCCATCCTCTTCTTCCAGAAATTTTACAAACCCCTTATGTTCATCCAACTCTCCGCTCGAAACAAAATACTCAGCTCTCTCCAAAGCATAATTCGCCAATTTCTCATCCCAAGTCAACACCGACGATCCCTTATTTCTTCTGTATTCATTTAAAGCCTCAAAAATTTCCCCTGCTGTCGCCATTTCCGCATCCATTCCGACTTTAATCCTCCAACTAACGTCACCTATCTGTTCAGATACCCCCCAAGGCTTCCCGTCATCATACATAGTCGGCGTCACATAAATTATTTTAGTTTCACCCACCCCGGTATCCTTTTTTGGTAGCACCAAATTTTTTATCGACTGATCCACCAATTTAATTTCCTCCAAAGTTTTTTTCTGTCCGACAGGGGAAACCAACCTATCTCCAAGAATTTTAAGTCTGCCCTGCAAACCCATTATCCCTATCGTTCCCAACATCAAAATAATTACAATCCTTTTTTTCATTTTTGGTTTCCAATCCACCTTTCTGCATCCAATCCCGCCCTGGCTCCGTCTCCGGCTGCCACTATTGCTTGGCGGTAAACATCATCCACACAATCTCCGGCCGCAAAAATCCCCGGTATTGAAGTCATCGTCCCATATTCTCCGTTTTTACCCGTGATTATTTGCCCGCTTTCCTTCATTTCTACCAATCCTTCCACAAATTTTGTCGCTGGTGTATGTCCTATCGCCACAAACAACCCGTCCAATTCCAAAACCTTTTCCTCTCCTGTCTTATTATTCTTAATCAAAATACTATGTAGCTTATTATTGTCCAAGTCCCCCTTGTCAAAGGGGGATTTAGGGGGATTTATTTCCTTCACCTCACTATTCCATAAAAACTCAATTTTTGGATTATTCAAAATCTTTTTCTGTTGCGGTACCTGAGCCCTCAATTCATCCCTTCTGTGAATCAAATATAATTTAGACGCAAATTTAGTCAAAAACTCAGCATCAGTCGCCGCCACATCACCGCCTCCAACCACTGCCACCACCTTATCCCTAAAAAACATTCCGTCACAAGTCGCGCACCCTGAAATTCCATGTCCTATCAATTCTTGCTCCTTTGGCAATCCCAACCACTTCGCCTGTGCTCCGGTAGTCACAATTATCGCCTTACTTATCAATTTATCTCCATTTTCCATAAAAATTTCAAAATCTCCCTTTGACAAGGGAGACTTTGAGGGATTTTGTCTTTGGATTTTTTCAACTTTCCCAATTCTTATTTCCCCGCCCAAATTTCTTACCTGTTCCTGGGTATCCATCATCAGTTTCATTCCCCCGATTCCCCTGGGAAATCCCGGATAATTTTCTACAATTGTGGTAATTGTCAGCTGTCCGCCCGGTTGTTCTCCCGAAATTACCAGCGTTTTCAAATCCGACCGTAAATTATATATTGCCGCCGTCAATCCCGCCGGCCCCGACCCCACAATCACTGTGTCAAAAATATTTTTCTCTGTCATAGGAGTATTTTATCATTGGCTTCTTCTACACCCCACACCCCAAATCTAGTAATATTGTATATATGTCTTCTCAGACACGGAAAGTAATTTTCTTTATTTTCAAAATTATCAACAACAAAATTTTATTTTTGTTCTGGTTATCGGTTCGCTTTATCTCCGCCATTCTTCCTCTAATCACCATTTATCTTTTTTCCCTCGTCATTAGGCATCTCGAAAACCACGAACCTCTCTCAAAAATCTTACTTGTTGCCGGAATTTTATTTCTAAATCGGATTTTAGACAACTTTCTCCGTCTCAAATCAATCACCAAACTCGAACATTGTATCAACGACATAGTTTTCGATATTCACGAACTTTTTCTTTCCGATCTCAAAACCAAAAGCCGTGACGAGCGCCATGCTATTGTCCAGGCCATCCGTAATTTTGCCGATGCCACTTCAGTCACCCTCAACAATCTCAAACAGCCCGGTATCGACAGTTTAGTTTCTTTTCTCTTTATCCCCGCTATCCTTCTTTTTATTGATGCTAGAGTATTTGTCCTTACTATGGCCAGTATTTTAATTTATTATTCTATTGACCATTACACCACCCAACATTACTCCCGCCTCAAAAACAATCTCAACACCAAAACTGAAAATTATTACGCCAAACTTCAAGACAGCAACGATTTCGACTTAGAAAAAAAAGCCTACAATCGTCACTTCGAACGCCTTACACTTTGGGGTTTTACTGAATGGTTTGCTCTTCAAAATACCGCTGTTTTTTTTCACTCCCTTATCCTTATCTATCTCATTTATACCGTAATTAACGGCCAAAAAGAAATATCTGACCTTGTTCTTATCATGGGTTACGTTATCGAAACTCAAGTTCTTCTTAACTCATTTTCATCCATTAAAGATGCCCTTGCCGATATGTTTGTCGGTCTGGAACATTTAGCCAAAAACAACGACATTAGTGTTATCGATATCGACGACCTAATCTAAGGTAAAATAAAACATGCCGGAACTTCCCGAAGTTGAAATTGTTCGTCGTTTTTTGGAAAAATCAACTCTCAATCAAAAAATTACCAAAATTACCGTTTTCAACCAAAAATCCCTTGACGCCGACCTCTCAAAAATAATCGGTCAAAAAATCATCAAATTTTCCCGCCAAGGCAAACAGCTTTCCGCCCATCTTTCCAACAAATTAATTTTACTTTTCCATCTCAAAATGACCGGTCAACTCATTTATGTCCCTCTTTCCTCAAAGGGGGAAGCCCGAAGGGAGGGGGATTTTGTTTTTGGCCATCCCACCAAAGACATGTTGACTTCTTCTCTCCCCAACAAGTCTACCCGGGTTGTTTTTTGTTTTTCTCCCCTTGTCAAAGAGGGGACTCAAGGGGGGATTTTGTATTTCAATGATCAACGTAAGTTTGGCTGGATTAAATTATTTTCCCAAAAAGATTTAACCGAATTTCAATCCGGCCTTGGCGTCGATCTTCTCGATGATGAATTTACTTTCTTATATTTTCAAAACCAAATTTCTCCGACTTCCCGTCCCATCAAATCAGTTCTCCTTGACCAATCCAAATTTGCCGGCATCGGCAATATCTATGCCAACGACGCTCTTTTTTTAGCCGGGATTCATCCCTCCGCCCCCTCAAACCAAATTTCCCTTTCCCGTCTCAAAAAACTCCACCGGTCCCTGCTTCAAATAATTAACGAATCAATTTCCCATGGCGGTTCTACCGCCAAAGACCAAAAATATCTCCGCCCTGACGGCACTTCCGGTACCCACCAATTTCATTTCTATGTCTATCAAAAAGCAGGGAAGCCTTGTCCCAACTGCCAAACTCCCGTCCAAAGGATTAAACTTTCGAGCCGCGGCACTTTCTTTTGCCCCCGCTGTCAAAAACTTTAATATACAACCTCTTTATCTCACTATCATGTAATAAAACTGGAATTCTTTCGTATTAATTATTAGTTAGCAATTATTTATAATAATAAAATGACCAATATCAAAAAAGTACTTCCCTTAATCGTTCTTTTAGTAATTCTCAGTTCAAATCCCGCTTTTGCCCAGGATCAGGACCGTCTTAATTTCCAACAGCAAAAACAGGACTATGTCCAGATACAAAATCAGGATCGTGATCAGGTTCAAATCGACAAACAGGATGCTACAGCCACTATGGCCCAAGAGCGTCAACAAAACCGTGAGCAGATCAAGGCTACCATTACCCAGGCCAAACAGCAAAGAAATACTTTTTGGAATCAAATTCGTACCCGAACCGTAAATTTTTATTTCGGCAATATCAAAAACAAGCTCACCAACCAATACGAACTTCGTCTTCGTCAAAAAGAGTATCTCGACACCCGTTTGGCTACTCTCAAAAACGAATCAGACAAAGACTATTCGTCCGTTGAGGCCAAATTAAATCAGTTCGAGCAATTCCGTCAGTCTTTTCAGGATGATTTTGCCGTCCTCGAAGCCAAATTCAACGAATTGACTTCAGTCGAAGACAAAAACCCGGGAGAAATCATCAGTGAATTAAGATCACTCACCAATCGTGTCAATCAAGATCTTAGAAACATGAGAAGCAATCTTTTGGAGTCACTAAAATTAATGCTTACCATCAATCGTTAATTGACAATGAAAGGTCTCAAATTATTGGTGTTTTTCATTCCTGTTTTACTTCTTTCGGCTTGCAGTCTGACTTCGAATCAACCGGACTCTCCCCCTGTCTACATCGACGATAGCCAGTCAGTACCGACTCCTACCGCTCTTCCCACCCCGTCCTCAGATCAGGAGTTACTGGATCAACTAAACCAGGAAGATCTCGATCTGGATTCCGATTTTCAGGATCTCACCGACCAGCTCAAATAATTCTCAAAAGAATTTCCGGCTCAAACACTTTCCTAAATATTGTCAAAAATATCGCCGCCAACACTACCGTCAAAAACACGGTAATCCAAATTCTTTTAACGCTCTTTTTGTAATTTTCTCCTTTGTTTTTATAAATCACCGCTCCGGCTATCAACAAAAACACCGTAATCCCCAAACTGACATGGGGGAGGCTCTCCAAAATCAACTCCAACCCCAACCTCCCGTAATCCAGTGCCTTTATCGGTCTAATAAGTTCTATCCAAAAAATTCCCACCGCCAAAAACACCGATGCCGCCAAAACTATTATCCAATTACCCATTTCCAAGCCCCATCTTATCCCCTCAAACCACCATTTTGGTTTCATTTTCACCTCATCTTTCCTAATTTTTTCCATTATTTCCTTATTTATTTTTTTCATATCTCTTTTTTAATTTCTCTTTTGCTCTAAATAATAATACCCCCACGTTGCTTGTCGGTATTCTCAAAATATCTGAAATTTCATCATAATTTTTGTCCTCAAAATAATACAACCATATTACTTCTCTATATTTTATCTCCAAACTATTCACCGCCTTTCTTAACTCTTCGCCCTCCTGTCTGTCAATTTCTATATCTTCCGGCAATTTCCCTCCGTTCATCCAATATTCTTCATTTTCCCCTATATCTACGTCAATTATCGTTTTCTTTTTTTTAAAATAATCTATTGCTTTGTTATGGGCTATTCTATAAATCCAGCTGGAAAATTTCTTTTTTGTATCAAACCCCGCCAAATTTTCATAAGCTGCCACCAACACCTCCTGTACCAAATCCTCTACCTCCTCATCCGCCTGATTAATCATCCGTTTTATATAATAAAACATTTTCTTCTCATATCTCTCAACAATTTCACTATACTTTTCTTTATCACCGCCTCTTACTAGCTCTACAATTTTTTCATCTGTCATTTTTCTTATTATATTTTAACCTTTTGCTACAATAACTCCATGTCCAGTCCAAAATGTTACGTTTTCGATATCGGCAATGTTGTTTGGTATTATCCCGCTCTTCAACGCCAATTTTTAACTACCTGGGCCGGCCAGTTAAACCTAACCTATGATCAGATGTTTTCTGAGTTTGTTTTAGTTTATCAGCAATTAGAAACCGGTCATCTAAAATTATCCGATTGGGCCCTCTCTCTTGGTGGAGATTTGGACAAATTTATCGCATCCTTAGATCAGGTTTATTCCCTCCCAAATTTCAATCACCATCTCATTTCCACCACCATTAACTTCATAAATCAGTTAAGATCCGAAAACCTCCCTCTGGGGTATCTTTCCAACGTCGAAGAATTTCTTTATCCCTACATTCACCAAAGACTCGAGCATCTCTTTGATTTTCATATTCTTTCCTACCAGGTTGGTGTCCGCAAACCTCATCCTCAAATTTATCAAGAAATTTTCAAATACGGCCCCTGGCAACCGTCAGAAGTTATCTTTTTTGACGATACTCTCTCCAATGTTACCGCCGCCAAAGAATTAGGCATTAATGCCATCCAATTCCACGACACCCCTGACTTCTACAATCAATTTTCCCTCAAGTAAATATCTTTTTACTTGCAAAGTTTCCAAGAATCTACTACACTTGTCGTATATATGCCAAACACTAGGCTTCTTGGTTCTCTTGAACAAAAAATCATGGACATTCTATGGAAAACCGGCCGTCCCCAAAAACCTGCCGAAGTTCTCGAATCCTTAGGTGATAAACACGCCTACACCACTATCATGACCGAGCTCAAACGCATGACCGATAAAAAACTTCTTTCCCGAAAGCTCATCGGCCGTGTCTATTTTTATACCCCCATCAAATCAAAAGAATCCATTGCCAAAAATTGTCTTTGTGGCCATTTCAACAAGTTGGTCGACTCCTACGGTGAACTTGCCATTTCCCAATTCGTTGATGCCGTCAAGCAAAATCATACCGACCTAAAACTTCTCAAACAATATCTTAAAAAAAACACCTAAAATGCCTCAAAACATTCGATTTTTTCGAAATTTTACTTTCACCTCTCTCATCTTTTTAGGTGTCCTGTATCTATCCCTCTTAATTATCTCCACCCCCAAAATTTTTTCCGGATTTATCATGCAGTTAGTTTATCTGGTTCAGTTTTGTTCTCTCAATCCCCTCAATTTATTTTCTCTCACCAATACTTTCCAGTTTTGGGTAAATATTGCTGGTGGTCTTTTTTTAATTTATCTTTATCTAAATATTTTCAAAGCTGTCATTCTCTCCCTTTTGAGTCTTCACAAAACTCGAAACTTTCTTCGCTCCCTCCCTATAATTTCTACCAATTCCCAATATTCACTTTTCAAATCACCCTTTCCTCAGGCATTAACTCTTGGTTTTTTTCAGCCCCGAATTTATCTATCTACCTCTCTCAAAAAAATTTGTACTCTTCCCGAGATTCAGACAATTTTAATCCACGAACGTGAGCATCTCTCCAATCACGACCCACTCAAGAATTTTCTTATCAATTTCCTCCGGTCTTCGCTTCCCATCTTTCCCGGTAAAAACTTTATTTTTAACCATTATTTTACCCTGATTGAAATTTCCTGCGACCATTCCGTCTTTTGCTCACTTTCCAATCAATTACCCCTCTTTACCGCTCTCCAAAAAATTATCAAAAATCAATTTCAACCTACTCTTATTAACACCTTATCTTTCGCCGGCCAAGCCAGTCAGCGTATTTCTATCCTTACCGGACAAAAATCCCTTTCCTTCAAGAAATATTTTAGTCTTCACCTTTCCGCCTTAATCACTTTTTCCTTTATTGCTCTTTTTGTTTCCCGTACTGATCTTCTTTTGGATTGTCCTCATCTCGTTCGCTGTCTCCAGTCGCTCTTCCATAATTCAACTTCACTCCATCAAATTTCTCCGGAAATTAAATATACCCCAAACATAATAGAAACTTGTCATTAAGCGATCCCTCAGTATCTTATTGACATCCAAATTAAATACTACTACACTTGTAGTAATTATGGATACTAATACAACCATCTCCAAATTTTTTATTAACGGACTCCACTGTCCTTCTTGTGAAATTCTTATTGAAAAAAAATTAATCAAACTGGATGGAGTCGAAATGGTTGATGTTTCCTTAGCCAAAAATCAGCTTACCGTCGAGCACCACCCTTCCCAAAAAATTACTCCGTCTTTTTTAAATAATCTTTTTAAAGATGAAATTTATCGTTTCTCTACTTTACCTTTCAAAAATTCTGTTAAATCCTCCGATTCCTGCCCCGTCGACCAAACCCGTCCGAATTATCTTTCTGCCTTACTAATCGCTTTATTTATCGGCACCGCCTTTCTTTTGTTAAACA
>Ga0209417_1000828_pt1 | contig 64845 bp, 43 predicted proteins | sample RifGroF2_FD_184002 | JGI IMG/M metagenome (GOLD analysis project Ga0209417, IMG submission 184002) | Groundwater microbial communities from Rifle, Colorado, USA - Groundwater F2 (SPAdes) (version 2) | ecosystem: Environmental > Aquatic > Deep subsurface > Groundwater | place: Rifle, Colorado... | reverse complement strand
TATTCGCTACATAATAATCTTCATATATTTAATTATTAACTTTTTATTAACAATATCTGTTTGCTACATTTTTGAATTATTTCTACTGTATGTATTGATAATACTAAGATTTTTGATTTAAAATCCGTTTTAATATCTGATAAATCTGTTTTCAATAGAACAACACCCCTAGCTGGATTTGGCACTACTAGAACTCTTTTATCAAGTTCATTTTCGTTTATGTTAAGATAAAAAACATTAGAGGGATCTGATTGGCAGCCAAATTCATTAAAGCAAGTTACATAGAATTGTCCAGGCGAATTTGGTGTATATGATATAGATGTAGCGCCTTCAATTGGTTGATAATTCAAGTACCACTGGTGTCCAAAACAAGGGCTTGCCTCAAGCGTACCGTTACTGTTAGTGATAACCGGGGTCTCGGGTTTAGGATGTACAAGGATGTTAAAACCTGTTGAAGATAAACTTTCACCGTAGCTATTTATGGCTTTTACTGTAAGGATTCCGGAAGTGGCTGATTCGGAAAATGAAATATAGCAATAAGTTGACGAAGAGTTAAAATTTACATTTTCACCTGAATAATTCCATATATATGAAGTAGCAAAAGGGACCGGGTTGATATTATAATATTCAAATAAAGTCATACAAACATTCTCATTTCCAAAAATAGTACCCGGGGTATCAGGAAGACGATAGCCTCCGTTATTGGTTCTGAGTATTATTCCCTGTTCTCCTACTGCATACCCTGTATCTTGATTTAAGAAGAAAATATCCTTTATATGATAATCCCCATCAAAGGGTTGCTTTGTCCATGATATACCGCCATCAGTAGTTTTGAAAATACCACTATAGTCTCCTGCATAGCCTGTAATAGAATCATTAAAAAATAATTTCGGCATATAAGAATATAATATATGCCCAGTAAAGCCCCAAGAAATTCCTGTATTAGACGTTTTATAAACTTTCCCTGAAGATGTTATCAAAAAACCTGTCAGGGTATCAGGGAAACTAATACTTGATATTGCCTCAGAAATTCCTGTATTAACATGCGTCCATGTATTTCCGTTGTTTGTTGTTATTGCCATTTTTCCATTCTCCCCAGCAACAATCCCGTATTGAGGGCTTACAAATTGTGCTGTACAAATATTTTCTGTAAAGCCACATGATAACGCAATCCAAGAAGAGCCACCATTTGTTGTTTTATACAAAGCGCCATTGTCCCCAGCCAAAAATCCAATATTGTTATTTATAAATAATATTGAATTTAAAGTTCCAGAAATTGTATTTTGAGAAATAACCCACGAATTGCCCCCATCAACAGTTTTAAGTATATAACCTGAATAACCTACAGCAAATCCGGTATCCTGATTTAAAAAAAATAAAGATCGAATAGTTAGCAAATTTGTTGAGGTTATCTTTTTTTCAATCCAATACTTCCCCCCGTTTGTAGTTTTTAAAAATGAAGAAGAACCACCGGCAGCATACCCGACACTATCATTGACAATAAAAACAGAATACAAATATTCGGTAGTCCCTGATGATTTTTTTTCCCATAAAATACCACCATCGCAGGTAGTGAAGATAATCCCGTTTTCTCCAGTTATTATTCCGGTATCTAAATTGCAGAAATGAATAGCATTTAATGTTTGGGTTGTATTTACAGGAGTTTCCTGCCAGGTTTCTCCACCGTTGCTTGTTTTTATTAATATCCCATTATAGCCTGCAGCAAACCCAGTCATATTATCAACAAAATAAATAGATTTTAATGACGAGAAACCTGAATGAGTCCATTTTTGCTCCCATGTATAACCGCCATTGCTAGTCTTATATATTTTTTCACTATCAATTATGAACCCAATATTTGGACTTATAAAACAAACTTTATCAATAGAGTATATATTTGATAAAGAAATGCTAGCCCAACTGTTTCCTCCATCAGTTGTTTTGTACAACTCACTTCCATACGATACTGCATAGCCATTATTATTGTCTAAAAAGAATATATCAGAAATTGAATAATATCCAAAGCCGTAAAAAATAGGTTTAATAGTCCAAGTTTGCCACTGATCTGTTGTTTTTATTATAGTACATGCTTCAGATAAAATATAAGATGTTAGTGAGTCTGTAAAAATAAGCTTTCGAAATGCCCATTTGCCGTTTAAGTATTTTTCATTCCAACTATTTCCTCCATCGGTTGTATAATACAAACTAGTATCTCCACCCACACTAAATCCCGTATCAGAATTTATAAAATGCACTGATTGAAGCGTATTGTTATTTGCGAAAGGAAGCTCTTCCCATGAATTTCCTCCATCATTTGATTTGATTATACAACCACTTGTTCCACATGAATAAGCCGTTGTGCAATTTAGCATTTGAACACCAAAAAGGGAATTATTCACAGGTAAAGGGCTTTGTTGAATCCATCCATTTTGAGAAAATACATAGTGGGAAAAAAATAGATGAACACAAATAAAAATAAATGTTTTTTTTACCATCAGAGTTTTATGATTTTTTTATTTGCAATAAATTTCGAGTTGTGTATATGTAGAAAATAAATGCCTGCACTGTAATCTTTCATATCTATTACCATATTTTGTAAAAAAGTGGACTCATGATTATAAACCAAAACTCCGGTCTCATTAAATATTGAAATATTATAGTTTTCCGGTGAATCTGAATTTATTAAAAGATATCTGCTTATAGGATTTGAATAAAAAAAAGAGAAATTATTATCTATGCAGTTTATTCCTGTAGTATAAATAGTATTGGATTGGTCAGACATGCATCCATTAGGATTCGTAACAATAACATAGTATAGCCCGTTTTCTACAGGAACATATTTTTGATTGGTTGCGCCATAAATTGGTGTTGAAAAATTATACCATTGATTGCCTTCAGTAGCAGAAGAAATTAAAGTGTCTTCATTTAAGTAACTTATTACAGGCGTAGGAGATTCCAACACAGTTATGTGTAATGGGAAAGAAGGAGTACCTGTTCCACACTGATTTTGCCCGGCAACAGTTAAATATCCGGATGTGGAATTTTCATCGAATTTAAGAACAAGGCTGTTGTAGCTTTGACTTATAATTGAGGCATTCCCTGTGTAATTCCAAGTATAATAATCCGCATTTTCTATTTCACTTGCTGTATAATAATGCCAAGCCTGTCCTTGACAAATTAAAGTGTCGTTACCAGAAATACTGCCTGCGGATTCCGGTGTTATACATCCACCATTTGTTGATTTATAAATCAGACCCGAACTACCACAAATATATCCTGAATCGCTTGTATAAAAATAAATATCACTAAACTGGGAAAAAGAATCGAAAAGTCCAAAACTCTCAAAAGTTTGTCCTCCATCATGCGTATAATAATAGTAACTCCCGCCAATAAAAAAGAAATTGTTTTCATCAATTACAGAAAGTGCCTGAGGATATGTACTTGTGCTTATGTTGATCCATGACGAACCACCATTTGTAGTTTTGTACAAGTGCGGAGAGCTTGCTAAATACCCAACCGTATGTGAAATAAATTGGATATCATTTACAGTAATATCTTCAGAAGGACTAACATTTACCCATGAGATTCCAGCGTCTGTAGTTTTTATTAAAATTCCGTCATTTCCACCTGCAAAACCTACAGTATCATTTAAAAAATAAATACGATTTAAAGTCTTTGTTGTTCCTGAAGATAAAGGAAGCCATGTATTACCGGCATCTGTAGTTTTTAACAACGAACCTGAATAACCGCAAATATATCCGGTTTGCGAATTAGAAAAATAAATATCCTGACAGATGGTCCCAGAAAGTGAAATCAAATCCCATTGATTCCCGCCGTCAGTAGTTTTAAAAAAATTAAATGGACTGATACCGTATCCTGTATCTACATTGACAAAAAATAATCGTCTGGGAGAATTTATGTTTTGATATATTTCTTTCCAAACAGAACCGCCGTCTGTAGTTTTCAAAATAGCATCAAAGCTGGCAGCGTAAATTATATCAGGGCTAACAGGAAAAAATTGGTTAATCGTTGAATACGTCCCTCTGGATATTACTTCCCATGAATCGCCTGTTAGGGTTGTTCTAATAATAATCCCATAATCGCCTGTTGCAAATCCACAATTTTGACTTGTAAAAAAAAGATTTGTTAATCCCCTGTTTGTAACAGTTTCTTGCTGTGTCCATGAATTTCCGCCTGATAAAGTTTTATAAATTTGACCATTTGTACCAGCAATATAACCAACAAGAGTACTCATAAAATACATAGATTGAATACCATATATCTGACTCATATTTGTTGTATTCCATGAATTTCCTCCATTTGTTGTTTTATAGACCTTTCCGCTGCCAAGTAAATAGCCATAATTTTCACTTAGAAAAAAGGCAGATTGGATAGAAGTGTAATTCGGTAAATTGTTATACACGCTAGTCCAGGTTAATCCGCCATCAGTAGTTTTTATAAGGCTGTTATACCCTCCCCCTGCATAGCCGCATTGTGAGGTTGGAAAACATACAAAATTAAAACTGGACGAGGAATTCTGATATACAGACTCCCATGTATTTCCTGCATCTGTTGTCCGAATAATATTACCGCTGTTGTTTGCAGCAAAGCCTGTATCAGGAGAAGGGAAAAATAAACAATTAATATTTGAAACCCCTGTAAATTTAATTTCAAATGTATTTCCAGCGTCCGAAGTTTTATAAATATATTCTTTGGATCCTGCAATATAGCCTGTGGTACTATCAGTAAAAACAATTGATTTTATAAAAAAATAATTTGAATTTAATATGACTTTTTCCCAGGAAAAACCCTTATCAGTGGTTTTAAAAAGATCTGTCCCTGCTGCTATGTATCCGTTGAGACTGTCTAAAAAAAATATTGAACTGATATTTTCACCTGTAGGTATAGGGCTTTGTTTTTCCCATGCTTGAGAATGTGATAAAGAAATTATAGTTATAACTAAAACAATTGCAATCAAATATTTCATAAAAAAATTCTTTAAGGTATTGATATTATAAATGAATATTCTTTAGTTGATTCTTTATTCGAACTAACATAATTATTCAATAAATAATGAGTGCTGTCATAATGAAATAAAACACTATAACTTTGTAATGCAGGAACATTAGTAAACGCAACCCAACCATCATTTGAGGTAGTTTCTGTTAATAGAGCCTGACTTAATAGATAATCATAAGGAGTACTGTTCATATAATAACTGTTTTTCAAGAGACTTACTTTTAAATTGCTATATGGAGATTCTGTAACATAATTTAAAACTAAAATTTTAATATTTCCAACATTCTTAATTGGAAACACTTGTATGACTTTTGAATCACCTGCAATTATTTGAAAATCTATTTCCTCCCTATACTGAAAATTATTGTTTGAAACTTGCACTGTTACACTATACTCTCCTTCAAGTAATTTACCGGCATAATATTCCCCGTTTGCATTAGTCGAATCATTAGCCAGAATATTTATAATACTACCAGAAGAGCTGGTTGCTACATAAGAATAAATGGCAACCTTTGCACCAGATATTGATGTGGAATTATTGTCCAATACTTTAACAAGTAAAGTCCCACTCGTTTCTGTTGTAATGTTTATATTAATATTCTGGTCTTCCTTTTTACAAGAAAAAAGAAAAATTGTTAAAATAATAAGAATAAAATGTTTCATAATAGATTGTTTTCTAACTTAAAAATGTCAAAATTAAAAAATCCTCTTAAATGTCATATACGATTTTACATTATTAAACATTGTTGTCCGATAAAAATTTATCATTCACGTAAAACATGTCACTATAACTCATTTTGATGACAGGGCGCTCCTATGGAGCTTCTTTTTATTAATAAATTAATTTTTCCATAAACAGTTCGTCCCTCTGGGACTTAAAATTAAGGAACTCCATAGGAGGGACCTGTTTATAACAATGAAAAATCCCAAAAATAAAGCTCCATAGGAGCGCCCTGTTTATTTATCGGACAATAGTGATTATTAAAAATAATTTTAATTCCAACGGTACTAAATTGTATGCGATTGCTAAAGCTGTAGGATCTGGATTGCAATTTGAATGGTCTTTTCAAAATAAATATTACTATTTGCATATCACAAAACCACAAAATTTCTTTGTTGATTATTGTTGAAATTTTCAAAATATTTTATGGTGTTTTTTCATACTTGAGGTATGCTTTCGAAAATAACTTTACCTTACCAAAGCTTATGTATAGAGCGTTATTTTTCTTACCTTACTGCCTCACAATCTTCCACTCTGTTTTTTGCCCTCCAATATCCAGTTTTAGAAAATATATTCCCGATGGAAATGTTACCATGTTAATACTTTCATTTCCTAAAAAAGATTGATTGCTGTAATGTTTTTTCCCATTGATGTCAAGTATTTCAAGTGTAGCAGGCTGGCTTGTTATTCCGTTTGTTGATGATAACTGCACATGCAGCAGCCCCTGAGTAGGATTTGGGAAAATTGACAAGACTTGCCCATTGCTTATTTGTTCTTCGTATTTCTGTTGTTCGGGTTGCAAATTTTCAAGCTGGTTTTCCTTCGCCAAATCATTGTCACTTGTGTCTGGAAACAATGTAGGGTTTTCTTGATACACAATGGTGCGGCTTGTACGGTTACCCGATGCATCGTAGGTGTAGTGGATGGTGGGTGATTGGGCATGGATAAGGTTGGCTATTGCAAGAATAACAATAGTTGTTAAAAATCTTATAAATATTTCGCTCATAAATTTTGTTTCAGAAATGAAAACTTTAAAACCAAAATGCTACAGAGGAATTTTCAAAAAAGCCTCTATAGCATTTTAGCATTAACCATTGCTTTTTAGATGCTAGTGTTTAAAGTAAATGTTGATACGCTATTTTTACTTACACTGTAGATGTAGTTAACTATTTCATAATTTGTTTCATTTCTATACGCTAATACCCAATATGAGGCAACAGGCAAACCTGTGAATGTTGCCAAGCCGTTTGTACCGGTTGTTGCTGTTTGAATTGCCATTGCCTGAATTTCGCTAAAACTTAAATTAGATATATCATTTGATGACAAACTCATGGGTATTACACCCAATGAAATACCTGGAACAGGGTTGTTTGAATAATTCTGGGCATAAATTTTCATGTCACCAACATTTGATAAAGGTAATAGGTTTATTGAGTTTTCTTTATCTTTTATTATTTGAAAATATATAAGTTCGGAATATATTACATTATTTACAATAGCCTCTGCCTTGCAAGAATAAACCCCTTCTAATAAATTACTAACATTGTAATATCCTGAATTGTCTGTTTTTCCTGTATTAATAGTATAACTGCCAGCTAAACTGACACTAACATTTGCATTTGCTATTCCATTACTAGAATTATCGGCAACTTTTACCTTTAACGACCCACTTGTACTTACAGTTACGTTCATGGTGTCGGGCATTTTGATTTCTTCTTTTTTACAGGATACGAAGAATAAGCCTGCTACAATTGCTAAAATTAAAATTTTTGTGTTCATAGATTTGTGATTTTTGATGGTTAATAATTAATTTACTTAATAATTTTTAATGAGCTTATATTTGAATTCATTTATCTTTTATACAACGGACATAGAGGCCTATAGATGGAGAAAATTCATCTGTAATAAATGTTTTAGGCGAAAACCTTCCATGTACTAAGGCAAAAACTCTTCTTGAGCCGCATAAAGAAGAAGACCAAAAGCCTGTACCAAATTCAGGTTTTGTAAAAATAACTCCACCGCCAAAACCACTGGAAATTATTGAAAATCCAAAATCACTTGACGGTAATAAGTTTTTATAAGCAAGAGTATCTGACATTCCAACTGATAATAAAAGTTTTTCAAACTCTTCCTTTGTTGGCAAATGCCACCCTTTTGGGCACACGTTTTTACTCGTTTCCCACGAGTATAAATAACCTAATTTTAAAATATAATTTTCATCGTTTTTATAAGCCCAGTATTTCCCTTCTATAGGCTTATAAGCAATGTTCTGGGCCATCCATATTTGTTCTCCAATTTTTACAACTCTATATCTTTTACCATCACGAATGTCAGTAAATTCTCCAAATTTTCCATCCCAGGTTATTGATGTATCATTGTTTGTTTTTAACTGTGTTGGGTTTTCTGAAATGTTAGCTTTTGTACCCTCTTTATTTTCAATTTTTTCTGCCACACAACGAAATCCTAACCATTTTTCAGGCTTGGTGTAATGTTGTACAGAATCAGGATGGCATTGATTTGCAAACTGAGTATAATTGCCCCCTTTGGCAATACCTTTTGTTGAGGTCATTTCTGACACGTTGCCAAATATATCGAATATTTTATTTTTATCTGACTTAAACTGTCCGACACAATAAATATCATATACTAATTCAACATGATTGTAATTGTAATTTGCTCCTGAACACTTTCTTTTTATCTCTAAACTATCTCTATAGCCAGCTTTTTTTTCAGAATCAGAAAGGCCTGTAACTGCGTAATGTGACCATTCTTCCGGGGTCGGGAGTCTGTAAATAATTTTATTTTTTCCCATGTGTTTGGTTCTCCATTCGCAAAAGCTAAGTGCTTGTTCAAAAGTGATGCCTGTTATTGGTAAAGATAAATATATACAATAGGATGAAGGATAGTAGAGAGAATATCCTAAATATTGTTTACAATTACATTTTTCGGGAAAGTAACCAATAGGATAATTTGTAAATTGCCCGGGTATATCAATGTAATCTGTTGTTTTTGTTTTAATATATTTCCAAACATCTGAATTTACCGCAGTACTATCTGGTAAAATTTTATGTGCAGCATTATAGCCATCGTGCTCTAATATCCAAGAATAATATGATAGCCATGAGCCAATGTCAATCTCTGTTTGATCAATATAAAAATTATTATCAATCTTTGACATTCCAGTAAAAAAAATTGTCTTTTGAGCAAAACAAATCAAGGGGATAATAAAAAATATGAATAATATTTTATATCTCATAAATCAAAATTATTTTTTATTTATTAAATACCAATTCTCATACAAGGATCTGTTTGTAAACCTGTATGAAGCCGATTCAAGGAAATTATATGTTTTTTGGGAATAATAACCTATTTTTGATATTTGAAGATACAATAATCGTTGCTGACCTTTCCATACTATAGTTCCGCAATTTTTTATCTCAGGAGTCCTATATTTTATGAATATGTCTTTATTGAGCAAAGTTAAACCTAGTAAGGTTTCAAAACCCATATTGAACCGTTGCTCCCATGTTAAATCTTTACTCCAAATACCATATCCAGTATTTTTCTCAAAATCATAACCTACAGGACCTAAGTGTAAGGAATGAAGTCCTAATTCACCATCTTTCAAGTTGTCAGACAAATTGTTCGACATCAAAACACCTGACAAAACTCTTAGTCGTTCAACACCCCCCATGTTTGATGGATTCATTGCAGTTGAGAGCATGGATGATGCCATCAAGGCTCCCATTGTCCATACGCCACTCCAACCTTTAGTATCAGCCTCTTTAAGTTTTTCTTTATTTGACCATGAACTAATAAAAGAATATGCTGCAAACTGACCTGTGAAACTTAATCCTGCACCAGTAAAAACAGACTGTGCCCCTGCTGAAAATGTACTGGCAGCAACTCCATAACCAGCCCCAAAAGTATTCCATCCTATAAGAGCAACAGCTGCACCAATTCCACCTGAAGCAACTGCTTTCCAACCCCAATTGTTTGTCGCTAATGCATAACTAAAATAACCTACAGTAAACCCGATACCTCCTACAATTATATCATCCCAGCCTACCAGCCATCCACTCGGGTCCGTATATTTCAACGGATTATTAATACAATAACTATATCTATTATAACATTGCGAATAACTTGCATTTTGAACAAAGTTATCGGGGCTGAGGAAACGACCCAAGACCGGGTCATACATGCGACCGTTCATGTTGATAAGACCAAAGGTTTCGAGATGTTCGTGCCCTGTATAGCCACGGTCAAAAATAAACCAGTCTGGTCCACTTAAAATGCTACGCTTGCCCCAGGCATCGTAATACATTTCCTGAGCAATAGTACCATCTTCTGTCAGTATGGTGTTGAGAGAGCCTAAATGGTCAGTGCCTATATAATATAAAGAATCGGTAATTGTACCATTGCTAATGTAGCTTACCATAATAGCAGCCAAACCATCGCCCCCTGCAATGTAATGTAGTTTTCGGGTATAGTTTGTTGTTATCTCCTCTTCATAGTCAGAATTGTAATATTTTGTTTTTAATAAATTATTGTTTTGGTACATCTGCATTTTTACACGATCTTCTTCTGTCCCGTATTTTATTACAAGGTGCTTATATTCTGTAGGGCTTAATGAGTCAATAATTATTTCTGCTTTATGAAATTCGTTATAGGTTATTGATTGGCGAGCAGATGGAAGGTATGGACCATTGTTAATATCAGTAACAGCATAAGGATTTCCGTTATAATAATAATCTCCAACATCTGATTTGTGGGTTATATTGCCATAAGCATCGTAGTTTACTGTTTGTACCTGTTGTCCGTTTTGTTTTGTGCCACGCAGTCTCTTTAAATCGTCGCTGAAAGAAAACTCTTCGTTCATGCTGTTTTTTAAATCATTGCGTTGAGTCATTAATCCGGTTTCAGGAATTATGTTATATTCAATATTTTGTATTGTTCCGTTAGCCATTTTCATACTGCCCAGATTTCCAAAATTATCATAATTTTTTGAAACACAGATGGCGCCATTTGATACTTTATAATTTGTTGGCTGCAAATATTGATTATAAGCAATTCCCTCCCATATCTCTTTACCATGTGAGTCTTTAACTTTTGTAAGATACCCATAAGCATTATACTCGTTGCTTACAAAATACCCCGAAGGATAGGTTTGTTTAATTACGCTGCCAAGGCCATTGTATTCGAATTTTGTTTCAAATACTTTGTTATCAACTTGTTTTACATCACTAGATAAAAAGCCCCTGTTGTCATATTTATAATTTACCACAACATTATCAGATGATGCTACCCTGGCTATTTTTCCTATACCTTTTTGTTCTGTGTCGTAAATATATGATACTGATTGACCGTTAGAGTGTGTTTTTGATTTTAACCTGCCCAGTTCGTCATATAACATTGTATATTTCCCCTTGCTGTCTTCTTGCTCCAATAGTTGCCCCAAAGCATTGTTTTTATAGCGTATTTCGCCGGCAGTTGGGTCGTTCAGATAATCCTGCAATCCATATTCATCGTAATCCATAAGTATTGTACTGGCAGGTGCTTCAATCTTAACGGGTTTACCATGGCTGTTGTATTCATATTTAATAACACCAGACTTTGTGCCTGAAACTTGTGTGGTTAAACCAAAATCGTCGGTTGTAAATGTTTTATTATCGTCAAAGGCTATATTTGAAATGGTATGGGTGTTTAAGTTATAAGCAATTTGTTCGCTTGCACCAGTAGGAAATGCCGTGCCTGTTTTTCTGCCGTAAGTATCATAAGTATATTCAAAAAACCCTGTTGGCGAGCTTTCGTATGGCAATGATTTTTTTATAAGTTGTCCTTTTTCATTGTAATAATAATCAGCACTGATTAATGCTCCATTAAATCCTTGTGTTTGAGTTCTAACAACACGTCCGAAAATGTCGTAATACTCTATTTTGTTTGGTTGTCCGGACGTAGAAGTTTGTTGTTTAAACAGGGCGGTATTATTTTGCCCATTATTACCAGCCCACTGGGAGGTTACAGTGCTTGTTATTCCTGTAGGTAAAATGCTCTGTAATAAACGACCAAAACCATCGTATTGATATGAAGAAAAAAAGCCATTGGCATCTTTAATGCCTAAGGGATTTCCTGTTTTTGAGTCATAGCTTTTTTCAACTATGTGGCTGTATTGATTTTTTTCTACAACTACAAAGCGTTTTTTGCTATCATACGTATTGAAGGTTATTTGGGGTAATGCATCTGCGCCAGTAATGGTAATAGTTTCAGGCAGACCTATCGTATTTAACTCCAGGGTTGTTGATGTACCGGGGCTTACTATAATTGAATTCACAACACCATCTGAATAACTCAAAGTTGTTGTTTCAGTGTGAGAAGATGCAGGAGTCGAACGATTTGTTGTTTCTGTAATGATGTTTGGTTTGCATGGGCACCAACTGCCAGTTATTGCACTTCCCCCCTGTGTATATGTAAAGGTTGAAGCAGTACTTCCGGTTGAACCATATGTTGTGTTAATTATTTGAATATTGCCATACTCTATAAAACCTGCACCATATTCTATGTCTTTAATTACCTGTTGGTCTTTTAATAAATCGGTTTCTTTAATTTGTGTTATATATGGAAAAATCCTTTTATTGCCAAAATTGTGTATTTGCGGTGTGAATATTTGTTCTGCAACTAAAGGAGTGCCAACATAAGTTTCTGTTTTAATATCTTGAAGAATATAGAAATTAGTGTTCAAATTGCATATTTTTTTTACTTTTACTCCTGTGGTGTTATTTACAGAGGAGTACTCTTTAAAACCTAAAAATCCTCTGCCTTGTCTATGTATAATTCCATTTTTATATGTATGATCTATTTCAGTATTTCCAAACCCATTATCCTCTATTACTTTTGTTGCAACAATAAGGGGCATTTTTGCAGTTGTAATTGGATAGGCACTTATAGTTCCTGCTTCATAATTGCTTGTACGAGGCAATGAAGCATATTCAATTTTAGAAACATGGCCAAAACCGTTTGAAATACTTTTTATATAACGCTCTCTATTATTAGGTTTAAAGCGCATAGATACAGAGGAATTCCCTGGTTGTCCCTGATAATAACAGTCTGTTTGTCCATCTCCATTAAAATCTCCAAAAGTTAGCATTTGTGCGGGAAAAAGAATTGGCTCTGATATACTAGAAGAGGTTGTTTTAAAGACAATTTTGTTTTCATCTGCATCAAATTTCTGCATATAATAAATAGAAAGGGTATTTTCCCCAAGTGATGTATTTAAATAAAAAATATCTGCTTTCCCATCTCCATCAAAATCTGCTATTTGATAATATTTTTTATTAAGATTAAAAATAGAAGTACTACCCGGACGTAAAAATTCTATATTACAATTCGCTTTTGGTAAAAAAACTATACCATTCGATATATATATTTCTCCTTTCCCGGAGTTTACGGAAGTAGGAGGGAAAATCAATAAGTCAGACATCCCATCACCGTTAAAGTCGCCAGTATAAACATGATTTGCGTGGTAAAGGTATTTCGCCAGTCCATTTGCACATATTTCATTAAAGCCTAATGGAAACATTATCCCCACAGAAAAGTCTAACTCATAAATTTTACTTTGATTGTCTCCAACCATTAACAAATCCGTCCTTCCATTTCCATTAAAATCCATTGGAATGATATATCTGACAGGATAGTTAATTAAAAAGCTGCCTGTACTAGTTAAGGTATGAAAACCTGTTTCGTTTAAAAAATAATATGAAAAATTATTGTTGTGGTCGTAAAATAATAATTCGGCTTTCCCATCACCATTAAAATCGCCTACGATGGGGAAATAATTATCCGCTAAAGTAAAACTATAATTGTATTGCGAAAGCTGAGCACTATTTGACCCCCAAAATATTATAGAATAATATGTAGTCCCAGTTTCGCCGTTTGTGGCTTTGATAAACTCATCCCTGCCATCTCCGTTAAAATCACCGGAAATAATACTTTTAGTACTTTCGTTAATTGTTGAATTTAATACAGTAATCCCATTTATTGTAGAATACACTTTAAAGTAATTGGCATCTCTTTTTATCAAATCAGTATATCCGTTTCCGTCAAAATCACCGGTTACTAAATCATAGAATTTGTCATTAATTTCTAAAGGTAGACCATGTATTGTTGTTGACGGGTTGCCCCAGTTTATAATCGTAGGATTTATTTTTGAGCCATCACTTCCAGTTTCTGTTATTTTATGCAAATATTGGGTTTTAAGATATTCAAATTCATAAGATCGTACGAAAGTGTTTTCACTTTTTATAATAATTTTTCTTAAAATGCTATTGTTATTAACTTTTGATCCATTAACAAAAATTGTTGATGTTTCTGTTTGATAATAATTAAATTCAATAGTATTGTAAGGAGTAAAATTAATAGTACCGGTATAGGATATTTTTTCTATACGTGCTTCCCCTGTAGCATTATCTTCAAAATAGGTAAAGGTGATATAGTTTCCTCTGGAGTCTGTAATTTTATTTATTAACCATTGTAAAACAACTGCTTTTCCTTGTGCTTCAATCCTAGAATCTTCTGTGCGACCGTACTCAATTGTTCTACCATCTTTTGTTCTCACAACAAAATGCAGTGGCTCTGAATTTTTTGATTTAAATTTAGTATCATCACCACCATTTGTATTCTCGTCAGCAATTATTTGAGAAAATGTTTCTATTTCTGTGTGATAAACTGTATTTTGTGCCCAGTAGTCCCCACTTATATTAACTAGCCTGTTACCGTCAAGGGCAAGGCGGTCTGTATTTGTGAAAGAAATTCCTTCCATTTTATTGTCGTGATACCAATCAGTAGGAACTCTGCTAATTGCAGACAAACCTGCAATATCCCATCCTATGCCTAATAAGCCATTTCGCATGAAACTACTATATACAATAGATAATTCTGGTTCCATGCCTACTGTACCTGGTGGTAACTGCAAGGGGATTGAATAGGTAGATGCTCCATTTGGCGTTATCATTACATTGCCCGGTAATGTTCCTACTGCCGCAGAATAATCTAAATTTCTATTGTCATTATCTATTATTGTTTCTGCATCAGGAACAGGCAACACCATTCCCTCATCAATCCATCCATGAAATGTTTTTCCGTTTTCAGCTTTGTAATGAAAGCCCGGCTTTAAACGGATGAAGTCGCGCGCCTTGTAATCTTTAGTAGTACCACCCTGTTCGTTTTCTATTTGAAAATTTGCGCCTTCGAAGTTTTGCGCTTTTAACTGTGTTATATAAAATAAACCTGTAAAAGCAAACAGACAATAAAGGAATAACTTAAGCCACTTCATATTATTTGCCTGTTGTTTTTAAAGTTTGAACATCATTTTTCAGAGAATCTATTTCTTTCTTTTGTTCAAGAATATATAGCATAAGTTGTTCAATTTTCTTTAGGAGTATGGTATTCATTTCGCCGAGACTTTGTCCGTTTTCTTTTATTTGTTTTGCAGAGGGAACATCGGGCAAATGGGAGTTTTTATTGATAAATTTTTCTACTTCACTGAGTGGCATCAGCGAATAATCTTTTGCAAACACATAATCGGGCCATATAATATCTTCTGTTATGTAAACTTCTTTACAAAAAAATTGCCCTTTAAGATGCATGTCGGTATTGTTATTAGTTGTAACTACCAGTTCAAAGGCATCGTCTGAAATTTCACTTCCTGTTTGTGTCAAAGACCATCGCTTTAACGTGAGCTTGTATCCGCTTGTAATATCTTGAAATTCCCATGGACCAATCCTAAATGTACCACAATTTTTAACAGATAAATTAGCCCCCGGCTCTACAGTCCCAATTCCCACATTCCCATTCTGCAAAACTGTTATCCTACTTTCTCCGCCAGTAAACATTTGCACACCGCTGAAGCCAGAAATGTATGCCCCGTTGCAACAACCATTTGTTGGTTTAAAAAATCCAAATCCATAATGATTCAGGTATTGTCCATTATAGGAAAAATCATCACTACTTGATAAAACAATACCCGGTGAATAGTGTTCTGTATTATTTGCTATGGGTATTCGTATGGAACCATTCACGTCAAGTTTTACATTTGGTTCTGTCGTCCCAATCCCCACATTTCCATTCTCATTAATAAACAACCTTGCAGCAGAATTTGTATTGTCCCAGATAAAAAAATTATTTTTATTTTCTGAACTCATATCTGTACCAAGCGACCATTTCTCGCTGCCGTTTTGCCGGAAAGTTATTTGGCTTTTTGCTGTGGTAGCGTTCAATCGGTTTATGGTCATGCCTCCGCTTGCATCGTCGTGCGCAACTTCAAGCTTAGCCCCGGGGTTTGTTGTATTTATCCCCACATTTCCATTCTGTTTTATGGTAACAAGATTTGTAAAATTCGTGTTACTGTCATCGTTTCTGCGCATAAAGTTAAACGCGGAATTTTGCCAGTTGTGAATCCAGAAATTGAAGTTGCCATTGTTGTTGGTACCCCCATTATCATTGTCTATGCTTATACCACGGCGGAAGGGTATTTCATTGTTGTTTGAAATCTGGAAACCATTCACACTTTCTTCAAGCAAAGATATTTTGTTGTTGCTGCTTATTTTTATGCCTTTATTTTCGCCTGTGGCAGAGAGAAATTTGTCGCCTAAATTAATATTCATGGTGGCAATATGATTCCCCAAATTATCTGCTAAAGAAGCTGTATTTCTCTTACCAATAAAACCATTTGCATCTACTGTGAGAAAATCTGTTGTCTGTGTTAGTACGGGTATATCTGTAATTTTCAAGTTGCCGTTTACTTCTAATTTTGCTGTAGGGTTTGCAGTTGTCCCAATACCAACATTTCCATTTCCTGAAATTGAAAATCTTTTCTGATTGTTTGTATACAAATCAAGGCTCGAATTTTCGCATTGCTTAATATAAGCGGTATTCATAAATGTTCCCATAATCAATCCATCTGCTACGCTTGTTCCTGTTGTGGGATTTGTAAATTGCAGAGTACCGCCAGTAGAAACCGGTATCGGGTTTGGATTCGGACTTGCAATTAATTTTGAGGTCGAAGATAGACCTGTATTTCCACCATGAATATGCAAAGCACTTTGAGGGTTCTGAATTCCGATCCCCACATTTTGAGCATTATTATTAAAAATACTTTCTCCCGATTTTGTCCATACACTATTAATGGTATTATTGGCAATACTTATGCCCGAGCCGGCTGTATAGCTTTGTGCAGGGAGTGTATTGTTTATTGTAAAATTCGGATATGTCCCTGATACTGCTATTCCTGTTCCATTATTCAAAATAACAGTTTGGTCAGCAGCAGTATTTGTAATGATTCCTGTAGTAATATCAATACCTGTCCCTGCTGAATACGTTGTATTGTTATCTGTAGAAGAAATAGTAAAATTCGGATAGCTCCCCGTAACCGTTGTTGCGCCTTCTCCTGTAAAAGATATTGCATCGCCGGGGCTTGTATTTTCTATTGTAAAATTTGGATAGTTTCCGGTTAAAGCAATACCTGTTCCTTCAGTATATTTTGGCAGCGTTACTTCATTTCCGCTTGTAATACTCAACGTGTTCTCTGAAAGTGTTAATTGCTGGCTGTCGGTGTTAAGCGAAGAAAGATTAACGCTGTTGCTATTGCTTATAGAAAGGTCGCTCCCGTTTAGAGCTAATGTCTGATTATCGTTATCAGTAGAGCTAATTGTGAAATTTGGATATATCCCTGAAATGCTTGTTGCGCCTCCTTGTGCCAGAGTAACAGTTTGATTGGGTGCTGTGTTTGTGATAATGCCATTGCTTATAGAAATATAGTCACCGGCAGAATAGGTTGTATTTTCATCTGTTGAAGATATTGTAAAATTCGGATATGTCCCGGTAACAGATGTAGCACCAGTGCCAGTTATCTGAATTGCATCTCCGGGATTCGTGTTTTCTATTGTAAAATTCGGGAAAGTACCGTTTATAGCAATGCCTGTTTCTGCTGTATAATCGGGTAGGTAAACTGTGTTTCCGTCACTTATTGTTAATGTGTTGTTATGTATACTCAGGGTTTGACCATCGTTGTCTGTAGAGCTGATATTAAAATTAGGATATGTGCCACTAACGGTTGTTGCCCCGCTCCCTGACAACACCACGGTTTGGTCGGGCGCATTATTGTTAATTGTTGTTCCTGTTATATTAATTCCGCTACCGGCAGTGTATGTCGTATTTTCATCACTTGCAGGAATCCAGTAGGTTCCGTCGTATTTCAACACTTGTCCATCGTCAGGTCCGTTTGTGCTTACAGGAAAATTTTGGATTTGATTAGCATTCCAAATTGGACTTGTTGTTTGAGCAATGAATGTGCTTCCGCTTAACAATATTCCCGTACCTGCAATGTATGTGTTGCTATTATCTGATGATGGCTCCCATTGCGAGGCTGTGTTGTTCCATTTTAAAATTTGTCCGTTAGTTGGTGCTGTGGAGACAACGTTTCTGCCTTGAATTTTAGCTACAGTAAGCGAACTTGCGCCTGTTACATCGCCCGTGTGGGCTGCGTGGGAGAAAGTAGTGCCACTCAAGGTAAGACCTGTTCCCTCTGAATACAGTGTGCTTAAATCTACTCCAACACCATTATGGGTAAGGCTCAGTGTGCTTCCTGTCAACTGTAGATTCAAAGCTGTCCACGTGCCTGTACCATTAATATCGGAAGCAAGTAAGTATTTATTTTGCGCACCTTCACGTAAACGTATTTTTCCAGAATAAATATCAAGTTGATCTGCTGGGCTATCCGTTCCTATACCTATTCTCCCATCAGACAACACGGTAAAACGGTTCAAATCATTTGTGTTTATTGTAAAGTGGGTAAGTTCCTTTAGTTTTATTATTCCACAATTATTATTGTACAAACCAAACAGTACTCCGCCTTTATTCGCCAAAGCAGTTGATACCCGTACAAAGCAGGTATCTTTTGTTTTTTCATACAAATGAAAATTTGAAAGAGGCTGTATCTGAACACCCAGCTTGCCACCTGTTGTAAGATACATCTGCGCTGTATTATTTGTAATAAATGTTATTCCATAATTGGTTGTAGCACCAAGAATACCTGTACTGCCAAGCGGGTTGCCACTTGTAAGCCAGTTCTGAGCCTGAACAAAAGAAAAGGGGCAAAATAAAATAAATAGTAAAGCTATGCGGAAAGAATATAATTTCATAAGTTTATTTGTTTTTAATTGCGGTCGCAAAAGAATATTTATTTTTATTTATTTTAAAATTAAAATTTGTGTTTGAAAGCATTTTTTTAAAAATTGAGTAAATTGTTTTTAATGTATGATTTGTAAAAAATATTTCGTTGCGTTAATCCCGCTGATAAGGTAGCGTTTCAATCTTATAATGAAAAATTTTAAATCTATGATAAAGTAAATCTGTGAGCAAAGTAGCTTTAGTTGGTAATGCCGACCAAATTTTTCCTGTACCTCTTGAGTACAAGGAAAGGGGGTTCGTCTTTTTTTCCTTCATTAGAAAATATTTCATTATCGCTTGTACCTGTATTTCAATAATAATATTATCGCACAGGCTTTCTGGCAATACAATACAGGATTGCTCCATTCTAATTTATTTTTCCTACTCCTACTCCCTGCCTGCTCGACGCAGCCTGCCCGCTACGCAGGAGGCGGGTCTGGCAGGTTACTCCTACTCCTTACTCCTACTCCTTACTCCTTAATCCTACTCCTTACTCCTACTCCTACTCCTTACTCCTACTCCTTAATCCATTATACATTATAAATTATCCATTATGTATATATTACCAACCAACCAGTTTTCATCAGGTGCTATTTGATAAAGAAATTCAACATCACATAATATATAATAGAATAATAAAAATATTTTCATTTATAATTATTTGATATTCAATACGACTTAAAAAAATATTAAAATTTCCTGAAAATTTCCTGAAAAAAGTTTGTTTAATAAAAAAATGCCTCTACATTTGCACTCCCTTTTAAAAAATAAAAGCGGAAACTTGTTGAAAAAGTTTTTTGAAGTATTGGAATAGCAGATATACAGCGAGATGAAAAATATTTTCATCAAAATGAAAAAATATTTGAAAAAATATTTGGAAATAAAAAAAACGGTTGTATCTTTGCAATCCCAAAAAAATAGAAAAAGTTCTTTGAAAATATTGAAGAGATAAGTAAGGTTAGTAAAACACAACCGAAAATTTTCGGATGAGTAATGATCCTGTTGACAAGATTCAAAATTTTTTAACATGAAGAGTTTGATCCTGGCTCAGGATGAACGCTAGCGGCAGGCTTAACACATGCAAGCCGAGGGGCAGCACGGTAGCAATACTGGTGGCGACCGGCGCACGGGTGAGTAACGCGTATGCAATCTACCTCTAACTGGGGGATAGCTCAGAGAAATCTGAATTAATACCCCATAATATTCCTGAGAGGCATCTTTCGGGTCTTAAAGCTCCGGCGGTTAGAGATGAGCATGCGTGTCATTAGCTAGTTGGTAAGGTAACGGCTTACCAAGGCTACGATGACTAGGGGGTCTGAGAGGATGATCCCCCACACTGGTACTGAGACACGGACCAGACTCCTACGGGAGGCAGCAGTGAGGAATATTGGTCAATGGGTGCAAGCCTGAACCAGCCATGCCGCGTGAAGGATTAAGGTTCTACGAATTGTAAACTTCTTTTATCAGGAAAAAAACCCCCGAACGTGTTCGGGGTTGATGGTACCTGAAGAATAAGGATCGGCTAACTCCGTGCCAGCAGCCGCGGTAATACGGAGGATCCAAGCGTTATCCGGATTCACTGGGTTTAAAGGGTGTGTAGGCGGAGCATTAAGTCAGTGGTGAAATCCTGTCGCTTAACGACAGAACTGCCATTGAAACTGATGTTCTTGAATGTGGTTGAGGTAAGCGGAATGTGTAGTGTAGCGGTGAAATGCTTAGATATTACACAGAACACCTATTGCGAAGGCAGCTTGCTAAGCCATGATTGACGCTGAGACACGAAAGCGTGGGGATCAAACAGGATTAGATACCCTGGTAGTCCACGCCGTAAACTATGATAACTAGTTGTTAGCGATATACAGTTAGCGACACAGCGAAAGCATTAAGTTATCCACCTGGGGAGTACGATGGCAACATTGAAACTCAAAGGAATTGACGGGGGCCCGCACAAGCGGAGGAACATGTGGTTTAATTCGATGATACGCGAGGAACCTTACCTGGGCTTGAAAGTGAGTGACGGATGCTGAAAGGTGTCTTCTCTTCGGAGCACAAAACTAGGTGCTGCATGGTTGTCGTCAGCTCGTGCCGTGAGGTGTCGGGTTAAGTCCCATAACGAGCGCAACCCCTATTACTAGTTGCCAGCGGATAATGCCGGGGACTCTAGTGAGACTGCCAGCGTAAGCTGTGAGGAAGGTGGGGATGACGTCAAATCAGCACGGCCCTTATGTCCAGGGCTACACACGTGTTACAATGGCCAGTACAGAGAGCAGCCACCTGGTGACAGGGAGCTAATCTTCAAAGCTGGTCTTAGTTCGGATCGAAGTCTGCAACTCGACTTCGTGAAGCTGGATTCGCTAGTAATCGTAGATCAGCAATGCTACGGTGAATACGTTCCCGGGCCTTGTACACACCGCCCGTCAAGCCATGGGAGCTTGGGGTACCTGAAGTCTGTAACCGCAAGGAGCGGCCTAGGGTAAAACAAGTGACTGGGGCTAAGTCGTAACAAGGTAGCCGTACCGGAAGGTGCGGCTGGAACACCTCCTTTCTAGAGTATAGGATTATTACGGTACTTATAGTAATATTTGTATCTCGTTTTACTAACTACTTTCTCTTTAATATTTTTTTATTGTTATACCCAGAGCGAGCGACTTATAGTTCTGTGTGATGTTTTGAATGCAGTCCCGTAGCTCAGTTGGTTAGAGCACTACACTGATAATGTAGGGGTCCGCAGTTCAAATCTGCGCGGGACTACAATCGAGCCTGGGGAATTAGCTCAGTTGGCTAGAGCACCTGCCTTGCACGCAGGGGGTCAAGGGTTCGACTCCCTTATTCTCCACAATTCCGCTTAAAACGGAAACGTTCTTTGACATGTTGGAAAAATAGTAAAGTAGAAAATTTGTAAAAAATTAATATTATATTTTGCTTAATTTATTTTAAGTAAAATTGAGTTATTCTTAATTGAAAGGAAAGTTGATAAGAGCGTATGGTGGATGCCTTGGCTCTCAGAGGCGATGAAGGACGTGATAAGCTGCGATAAGCTTCGGGAAGGTGCAAATAACCCCTGATCCGAAGATTTCCGAATGGGGCAACCCTTACAGATGAAGTCTGTAAATCCCGCCGAAAGCGGGAAGCAAACCCAGTGAACTGAAACATCTAAGTAACTGGAGGAAGAGAAAACAAAAGTGATTCCCCTAGTAGTGGCGAGCGAACGGGGAGAAGCCTAAACCACAATTGTTTCGGCAAATGTGGGGTTGTAGGACTGGTATCGTAATTACAATATTAAGTGGAAGATTCTGGAAAGATTTCCCATAGAAGGTGATAGGCCTGTACACGTAAGTTATTGTAATTTAACCAGTATCCTGAGTACCGCGGGACACGAGAAATCCTGTGGGAAGCTACCGGGACCATCCGGTAAGGCTAAATACTCCTGAGAGACCGATAGTGAACTAGTACTGTGAAGGAAAGGTGAAAAGAACCTCGAACAGAGGAGTGAAATAGTACCTGAAACCATGCGCTTACAACCGGTCGGAGTCCGCCTTTTGGCGGATGACGGCGTGCCTTTTGCATAATGAGCCTACGAGTTACTCCTCTCTGGCAAGGTTAATGACTTTAGGTCAGCAGCCGAAGCGAAAGCAAGTCTGAATAGGGCGTTCAGTCAGAGGGGGTAGACGCGAAACTTTGTGATCTACCCATGACCAGGTTGAAGCCCCGATAAAACGGGGTGGAGGACCGAACCGGTAAACGTTGAAAAGTTTTCGGATGAGTTGTGGGTAGGGGTGAAAGGCTAATCAAACTGAGAGATAGCTCGTACTCCCCGAAATGTTTTTAGGAACAGCCTCGAGGTCGAGTGTTACTGAGGTAGAGCTACTGATTAGGCTAGGGGGCTTCACCGCCTACCAAACCTAGACAAACTCCGAATGCGGTAACATATACTCGGGAGTGAGCCATTGGGTGCTAAGGTCCAGTGACAAAAGGGAAACAACCCAGACCATCAGCTAAGGTCCCCAAATATATACTAAGTTGCATTTAACGAAGTGCGACTGCATTGACAGCTAGGATGTTGGCTTGGAAGCAGCCATTCATTTAAAGAGTGCGTAACAGCTCACTAGTCGAGCGGTTGTGCGTGGATAATAATCGGGCATAAGTATATTACCGAAGCTATGGATTTTATAGAAATATAATCTGGTAGGGGAGCATTCCAGCCGCGCTGAAGGTGTGTCGTGAGGCATGCTGGAGCATCTGGAAAAGAAAATGTAGGCATAAGTAACGATAAAGAGGGCGGGAAACCCTCTCGCCGATAGACTAAGGTTTCCTGATCAACGCTAATCGGATCAGGGTTAGTCGGGGCCTAAGGTATAGCCGAAGGGCGAAGCCGATGGACAACAGGTTAATATTCCTGTACCAGCAATTGTTGCGATGGAGAGACGAAGTTGTGAAAGATCTGCGTACTGACGGATTAGTACGTTAAAGGGTGTAGATATATTCCTGGGTTAATAGCTCGGGGATGTCGAACCTGACAGTACCGTGAGTCTTCGGACAAGCGGATATGATCCTAATCATACTTCCAAGAAAATCTTCTAAGCTTCAGACAATTGCTGCCCGTACCGCAAACCGACACAGGTAGTCAAGGAGAATATCCTGAGGCGCTCGAGTGAATCATGGCTAAGGAACTAGGCAAATTAGTCCTGTAACTTAGGGATAAAGGACGCCATGCGCAAGCATGGCCGCAGAGAAATGGCGGTGGCGACTGTTTAGCAAAAACATATGGCTTTGCAAAATTGAAAGATGAAGTATAAGGCCTGACACCTGCCCGGTGCTGGAAGGTTAAGAGGGGATGTCATGGCGCAAGCCGGCAGCATTGAATCGAAGCCCCAGTAAACGGCGGCCGTAACTATAACGGTCCTAAGGTAGCGAAATTCCTTGTCGGGTAAGTTCCGACCTGCACGAATGGTGTAACGATCTCCGCACTGTCTCAGCCATGAGCTCGGTGAAATTGTAGTCCCGGTGAAGATGCCGGGTACCCGCAACGGGACGGAAAGACCCCGTGCACCTTTACTATAGCTTAACATTGATACTGGGTAAGTAATGTGTAGGATAGGTGGGAGACTTTGAAGCAGGGGCGCTAGCTTTTGTGGAGTCAACGTTGAAATACCACCCTTTGCTTATCTGGTGTCTAATCCCTAACGGGAGACAGTGTTTGGTGGGTAGTTTGACTGGGGTGGTCGCCTCCAAAAGAGTAACGGAGGCTTCTAAAGGTACCCTCAGCATGATTGGTAACCATGCGTAGAGTGCAATGGCACAAGGGTGCTTGACTGTGAGACAGACAAGTCGATCAGGTACGAAAGTAGAGCATAGTGATCCGGTGGTTCCGTGTGGAAGGGCCATCGCTCAAAGGATAAAAGGTACGCCGGGGATAACAGGCTTATCGCTCCCAAGAGCTCATATCGACGGAGCGGTTTGGCACCTCGATGTCGGCTCGTCACATCCTGGGGCTGGAGAAGGTCCCAAGGGTTCGGCTGTTCGCCGATTAAAGTGGCACGCGAGCTGGGTTCAGAACGTCGTGAGACAGTTCGGTCCCTATCTGTTGTGGGCGTAGGAAATTTGAGAGGAGCTGTTTTTAGTACGAGAGGACCGAAACGGACAAACCTCTGGTGTATCTGTTGTGGCGCCAGCTGCATTGCAGAGTAGCTATGTTTGGAAGAGATAAGCGCTGAAAGCATCTAAGCGCGAAGCTCGCCTCAAGATGAGATTTCCCTTAAGGGTCGTCAAAGACTATGACGTTGATAGGTTGCAGGTGTAAAGTCGGTAACGGCAAAGCCGAGCAATACTAATTACCCGTTTGTCTTTTCTTTCAATAAATCTCACTTTAGTATACTTAACCATTTTCCAACATGTCAATCTTATTTAAAGTCTTCAGGTGACTATATCGGTGGGGTTCCACCTCTTCCCATTCCGAACAGAGAAGTTAAGCCCACCAGAGCCGATGGTACTGCATTTGCGGGAGAGTAGGTCGTCGCCGACTTTTGAAAACCTCAGTTCCGTTTTTCGGAATTGAGGTTTTTTTTTTATTATTGCAGAATGAAAAATCTATTTCTTTTTTATTGCATTTTCATTATTTTTCCCTTTTCCTCTTTTTCTGATAACACGGATACTACTCGTATTGTCGCTTTTCAATTAAACCACCTTCAAAATATTGATACAATACCCATTGATACTTCTCTGAATAATTTTCAGATTTTTAATTATTCCTACTTAATCTCCAAATCTATTTCTACTCTTGGAAATAATGGTTCTCCTTTTATTTCTAACGACTTTTTTGACAGAAACCTTAATAATTACCCGGCTTTTCTCAATGCTTTTAGCCCTTGGTTTTTTAATAATCATAATATTTTTTACGTTAATACACGAAGCCCTTATACAGATATTTTCTACTCTTTTGGAAGTCAGAAAGATCAAATTTTGAAAATATTTCATTCCCAAAATATTAATAAAAAATTTAATTTAGGTTTGAATTATCGCCTCGAAGCTGCTCCCGGTTATTTTAAAAGGCAGCGTACCAGAAATCATGCTATTGCTGTTTTTTCTTCTTATTATTCTGAAAGATATATTCTGAATGCGCATTTTGTTTTTAATTTGAATCAGAATCTTATGAATGGAGGAATTGCAAATGACTCCCTATTTGAGAGGACCGATGAACCAACGCAGACAATACCGGTTAATTTTACAAATGCTGTTTCTAATGCTTCCGAAAAATCTTTTTTTATGAATCAGAAATTTCTTTTTTTTAAACTTTCCGATGCTGATTCTATTAGAAAAAAATACCTCTTTAATTTAGGGCATACTTCGGCATTTACTGTTTTTTCAAGAGCCTATAATGACGACAAATCAAATTTTTATCAGAATTGGTTTTATGACAGTTTAAAAACCAAAGATACCGCATTTCAAAAAAGCTTAGATAATTATGTATTTCTTGGAATAAATCCTTACTTATCAAATAAATTTCCTTTGGACGTAAAATTCGGCGTGAATAGTAGAATTGAAAAAAATGGATTTTATTCTTATGATACCACTTTTGCTTCTTTGGGTTTTGCAGGAAGTATTGCGATGAATAATCCGCTTTTTGATTTTTCGTTAACTGCTAAATCTTTTATTCAGGGTCATTATAGCGGGAATAAATCGGTTGATGTTATTTTTAATAAATATCTTTTTTCTAAAAATGATTCAAATTATATATCCATAAAAGCAGCATACAATATTGCAAAACCTGATTTTTTTGAGGAGAAATACTTTTCAAATAATTTCAGATGGGACACTGTTTTTCTTAATAGAAAGAATTTATTAGGGGGGATTTCTTATAATAATTTAAAAAGAAATATTGTTGCCGGAGTAAATTTTCAGGCATCGGAGAATTATATTTATTATGATTCTCTTGCTTTACCGACACAATTAACGGAGCAGGTAACAATTTTCTCTGCTTTTATTAAAGCTAATTTGAAATTCGGAAAATTTCATTTGAATAACAGTATAACGTATCAACTTGCAAGTAATAGCGTAATTCCGCTGCCGGATTTAATTTTTTTTCATTCAGCATTTTTTAAATTTAATTTTTTCAAAGCAAAATTACCCACCCACATAGGCTTTGATGTTTATTATAATTCATATTATAAAGGCTATGCATATATGCCTGCAACATCAGTTTTTTATCTGCAATATCAGAAAAAAATGGGAGGTCATCCTTATATTGATTTTTTTATTGCAGCTCAACGAAAAAAAGCGCGTTTATTTTTCAAACTTGAGCATCTGTCAGCTTTAATGTCAAAAAGAAACTATTATACAGTACTAAATTATCCGATGAATGGTTTTACTATGAAGTTCGGTGTCAGTTGGAGGTTTAGCGATTAAGCTTTGTTTCTGTAGAATTTATATTTGAGTTTAGGGTTTCGGATTCCCGGGTTATGAAACATTAGACAAACAAGATTATTTTTTTATCTTTGTATAATCAATACAATATTCGATAGATGAATTTAGATATAACTTTATTCTGGGATGTAGATTTTAATGCTGTTGATTTTGAAAAAAATGCTCAGTTTATTATGAATCGTGTGCTATCAAGAGGGTCATTGAATGATTGGCGAGAATTAAAGGCTTATTATGGTTTAGAGAGAATAAAGGAAGAAGTTTTAATAATGAGATATTTAGACCAAAAAACACTTAATTTCTGTAGTATTTATTTTAATATTTCAAAAACAGATTTCAGATGTTACAATATTCCACAATCGACAAGAGAACTCTGGAATTATTAAAAAGCTTGATGCAACAAGATTTTTTAACTAATTTTAACTTAGTAGGAGGAACTGCATTAGCTTTACAAATGGGTCATAGAATCTCTATTGACTTGGATTTTTTCACAAATCAGATATGCAATCTATCTGAGATTAGGGGACAATTAGATCAAAATTATCAAATACAAGAAATTTCAGAAAATAAAGGTGGGCTTAATCTAAAAATAAATTATCCTGAAAGTTCTCGTAATTCCATCAAAGTTGATATTGTAAAATATAAATACGAGTTAATAAAACCAATTATTACAGATAATGGAATTCGTTTATTATCAAAGGAAGATATAGTACCAATGAAATTAGCAGCAATTGCTAATCGGGGAGCAAAAAAAGATTTTTATGATTTGTATTTTCTTTTGCATGAGTATTCCCTTAAAGAGATGATTTCTTTTTTTGAAATAAAATTTTCTAACTACAATAATTTCTATGTAATAAAAAGCCTTACTTACTTTGAAGATGCTGAGACCGATATTGATCCAAAAATGATAATAAAGTGTTCTTGGAAAGAGATAAAAAAGTATATTCAAGAAAAAGTAAAAGAATATTTATAGACTTTGTCTGATAATATAGAATGCCTCAAAAATGAAGTGTTAATATTGTAAATGGAAAAAATCACAAGCGCGAAAAATCCTCGTGTTAAATTTTTATTATCTCTTCAGGAATCAAAGGAGAGAAGAGAAAATGCCTTGTTTTTTATTGAAGGAAAAAGAGAAATTGAAAAGGCTGTCCAGAATGGATTCCATTTGGAATATTTATTTCTTTGTTCAGAAATAGCAGGGGAAAATAGTTCTGTTTTTGATTCTTTTCTTTCCTCGAATACTCAGGTTTTCGATATATCCCGGAATATTTTTGATAAAATTGCTTACCGTGAAAATCGTGATGGAATAATTGCTGTAGCCGGAATTAAAAATTTTTTTCTTGAAGAAATTCAATTATCTGCGAATCCTTTGATTCTTGTATTAGAATCTATAGAAAAACCCGGAAATCTTGGTGCTATTTTACGTACTGCAGATGCTGCAGGTGTTGATGCGATTATCGTTTGCGATCCGAAAACAGATTTGTTTAACCCGAATATCGTCCGTTCCAGTTTAGGCTGTATTTTTACAAAACAAATCGTATCTTGTTCTTCAGAAGAGGCTTTACAATGGCTAAAAAAAAATAATATAAAAATTTTCAGCGCGGCAATTACTCCTGATGCTGTGAACTGCTATTCCTGCAATTTTACCCCACCCTCCGCCATAGTCCTAGGGTCTGAAGCCTGGGGACTCAGCGAAATTTGGCTCAAAGAATCTGATCAAAACATTATTATTCCCATGTTTGGTCAGATAGATTCAATGAATGTTTCTGTTTCCTGCGCCGTTCTTGCTTTTGAGGCTGTAAGGCAAAGAAATCGTGATATCAGCGACTCATCGCATCAATAAAAGCTCCGAAACCTTTTGCTAATTTTGAAATAAATTGCTCATTCTTTAAAGGAATTCTCAAATATTTTTCTCCTGTTTTTTCATCTTCCCTGATTAATCCTTCATTACTTTTTCTTTCATTCCCATTTGTATCAGGCTTTAATGATTCTGATAATTGTGAAAGAAAATCAATTCCTTTTTTAATGAGATCATTAAAATCTAAAGATTCACCAGCGCTTGTGTTTTGGAATTGCGTTTGAGGTTTTTCCTGATTTTCCAATGATTCTTCGGGTTGCAATATAGCTGAAGCAAAGGGCATGCTTTCTTCTTCTTCAACGAATATTTCAGATTCTGTTTCTGCTGCATGTTCTGTTTCTTCCGATTCATCAACCGGTGCTTCTGCCACTGCTTCTACTGTACGCATGAATTGAGAGAAGCGGTCTTCACTCATAAATACAGAATCATTTCCCATATCAAGAACACCTTCAAACATTGATTTTTTAAATCCGAGAAGCGCAAGAATTCTTTGTTCTATAGACCCAGTAGAAATAAAATTGATAACATTCACGGTTTCTTTTTGTCCTAAGCGATGAACGCGTGCGATGCGTTGTTCAAGAATTGCCGGATTCCAGGGAATATCAAGATTTATTATATAGTTGGCAGATTGCAGGTTCAGTCCTGTTCCACCTGCATCTGTGGAAAGAAAAACACGGGACTCGGGGTCATTCCTAAAATTATCAAGTAAGATGCCTCTTTTATGACCGGGAATACCGCCGTGCAAATATTCGTATTTTATATTCATTGCATCTAAATCCTGAGCAACCAATCGTGTCATGCGTTCCCACTGGCTAAAAATAACTACTTTCTGATTTTTATTTTCAAAAAGGTCTCCTAAAATACTCATGAGCTCGGCAATTTTTGTGTCATGCCGGGTTTTCTGATCCAGAATATAAGAGCTGTCTGATACCATACGCATACAGTTTAGGCAAATCAACAGTTTTTGTCTGTCTTCTTCAGAGAGAAATCTAAATTTTTTCCATTTATTTACAAGGCGGCATACTTCTTCGTAATAATTTGCATGCAGTTCTTTTTGTTTGGGTGTAAGTTCAACAAAAAAATTATTGTCTATTCTTTCCGGAAGCTGATCTGCGATTTCAACTTTTGTGCGGCGTATAAGAACTTCATTTAATGTTTTATTGATATCATTGAGATGCTGATATCCTATTACTTTGCCATGACTGTCTGCAACTTGATGTTTGTTTAAAAATTTGTACAGAGGTCCCAATCTGAAATTATCTACAAACTGCATGATGGAATGTATTTCCTCAATTTTATTTTCTAAAGGTGTTCCTGTTAACACCAAAGCATATTTTGAAGAAATAGTTTTTACCGCCTGCGCAATTTTAGTTTTCCAGTTTTTTATGCGTTGCGCTTCATCAAGGATAACCATGCCGGGAGACAGTCGGCGTATTTCTTCAAGATCGTTTTTCGCCAAATGGTGGCTAATTATTTTATATGTATAATTGGCTTCATATTTTTCTTTTCTCAGATGAGGCATTCCTTCTATAACCAAAGCATCACAACCTGTAAATTTTTTTATTTCAGATTTCCATTGGTATTTCAGAGAAGTTGGACAAATAATCAGTATTGAATCAAGATAAAATTCTTTGATTAAAAGTTCGCAAGTAGCAATAGCCTGAATGGTTTTTCCAAGCCCCATGTCGTCTGCTATCAGGCATCTTCCTGCTTTGGCTGCAAATAATACCCCCGCTTTTTGATAGGGATAAAGTGTTGTTTTAATTAATGAATCAAGTTTTTCCGGTTGATTTGCATATTGTTCTGTAATAATTTTTTCTCTTTTTGTTCGATCTCGCTTTTCAATAATAAACTGCACAGCATCATCGTATGCGCGGAATTCTGCATTTAATTTCTTAACATCCGAAAGGAAAATATCTATTTCCTGATATGCATTATCTTTTAAAAAAGAATGTTCATTAAAATATTTTTTTGCAAGTTTTTTGATTTCGGTTTCATTTTCTGTTCCTATTCTGAGATATATTTTTCTTTCTGTTCCATAGCGAATACTCAAAGAAGAGTATTCAGGATGAAATCCTTCTTTCATTAATTTTTTCTTTGCCGGTATATTATTAATTTTATCAAGAACAAACTCAATGTGCTTGCAGGTACCGAGCAGGTTTGTTTTAAAATCGGGACAGGAACAAAAATTTAAACCTTTTGCATTATCGCGTATTGCAACTTTGTATGTTTGTTTTGTCAAGGGATTTTTTACAAGATAATCAGAAAAAACAGCTTGACCTCCGATATTTTCAAGACTAAAAACAGTTTCTTTCGCAACCTGCTTCCTGAGCGCGATTTGCCATTCTTCGAGACTCATGTTTTCAGGCTTCTGATGGTACGGAATTTTTACATCTTTCTTAACTTTTTTTATAGTAGTTTTTTTTGTTTGAATATTTTTTCTTTTTACTGCCTGAATATTTTTAGCTTTTAAAGGACTGGCTTTTTTTGTTCTCATAAGTGAAATGATTTATGTTTTATTTATCTAAAATTAGTAATATGTTATTCGTATTAATTTACAATCCACACAACTTCTCCCCAGCCAATTCAAGTGTTGCATCATCTTTTGCAAAACAAAAACGCAAAATTTTATGATCGGTTTTATCATGATAAAATACAGAAACAGGTATTGATGCAACACCTATTTCTTTAGTGAGTCTTACTGCCAGATCAAAATCATTTTCATTGCTTATGTTTTTATAGGAAAGATTCTGAAAATAACTTCCGGATGATGGCTGAAATGTAAATTTGGAATTTTTTACAGCATCAAGAAATTTATTTCTTTTCTGTTCGTAAAATGCCGGAACTTCCAAATAGTTGTCGGGATTTTTCATAAATTCTGCCAGAGCATACTGTACGGGCGTTATGCTTGCAAAAGTTAAGAACTGATGGATTTTTCTGAATTCTGTTGTTAAAGCAACAGGTGCAACGCAAAATCCGATTTTCCATCCTGTAACATGAAAGGTTTTTCCAAAGGAACCAATGATGAAACTGCGCTCCTGTAGTACCGGATGCGTCATAAATGAGTGATGTTTCAAATCATCAAAAATTATATGTTCATACACTTCATCTGCAATAAGAAAAATATTTGTGTTACGCACCATATTTGCAAGTTGCTTAAGATCTTCTGCGCTTAATACCGCACCAGTAGGATTATGTGGTGTATTAACAATAATAAGTTTTGTTTTAGATGAAATTTTTTGTTTCACAATTTCCCAGTCAATTTTATAGTGGGGCGGACACAGGCTTATATAAATCGGAATTCCACCGTTTAACTCAATGGCAGGAACATAGCTGTCATACGCAGGTTCGAATACAATAACTTCATCTCCTTTTTCAACTACCGCAGATATTGCAGAAAATAAAGCTTCCGTTCCTCCGGATGTAACCGTTACTTCAGTTTCCGGATGATAGGATATGCCATACAGTTTTTCAGCCTTATCAGAAATTGCTTCACGCAATTCTTTAACTCCCGGCATAGGAGCATATTGATTGAAGCCCTTGCGCATATATTTCTCTACTATACTTATTAATTCTGAAGATGCAGGAAAATTTGGAAATCCCTGTGACAAATTTATTGCATTGTAATCTGTTGCCATTTTCGACATAATCGCAAAAATAGTTGTCCCTACATGAGGTAATTTAGAATTTATTACGGGCTTGCTCATATTGATATTTTTAATTTTAAGCGAAAGTATAATTTTTTCAGATAAAATGAAGAATTGCATAAATATTTACAACACAAACCTATTTTGAGAAAAGTAAATTCAAAATACTCTGAATATCCAACAACCTGCAACCACGGAACTGTTACTTATTACGAAACCGTTAGCTGCCAGTTAAAAAAAATTACGCTAAAAGATGATCTTGTTATTTTTTTTTTATCTTGCATAAAATTTTGATAAAAGCAAAATATGATTGGTATAGAAAAAATAAATGATATTGTAAATAAAATAGCTCTTAGGTTTAAACCTGATAAAATAATTTTGTTTGGATCATATGCTATTGGTAATCCAAATGAGAATAGCGACATTGATTTGTTAATCATAAAAGATTCAGATCAACCTATCCAATATCGTGACTTTGAGATACGCAAATATCTAATAGGATCAGCAATACCCATGGACATATTGGTATATACAAAAGCCGAATATGAACAAGAAAAAACGGACAAATATTCTTTTATAAGTAGTACATTAAAAACTTCAAAAGTTCTTTATGAGCGCTGATCTAAAACATATCAAAGATTGGATTGATAAAGCAGATCATGACTTGGGATCGGCTAAAATAATATTTATTCATATTCCAGAGTACTTTGATACAATTGCGTTTCATTGCCAACAAGCTGTAGAAAAATATATAAAATCTGCATTGATATTTTATGAAATTGAATTTTTACGATCACATGATTTAATTTATCTTTTAGACTTACTTTCCCAAAAAAATGATATAGACGAAAACACTTTTAACATGGCAATTAAATTAAATGGATTTAGTGTTCAAATTCGCTATCCAAATAAAATAATTTTCTTATCAAAAGAGGAACTTGAGTATGCTATAAATATTGCTGAATATTTTCGAACATACGCTTTGCAAATTACTGGAATTAACGATAATGCAGCTAATAACCTGCAACCTTGACTTTGACTCAATTCGACACTTTGGCTAACTCACTTCGGCAGGCTCAGCGCATCGCAGTGCGGCACTTCGCTTGTTTCGGCATTTCGACAGGCTCAATGTCCTCAACACATCACACTGCAAGCCGCTCAATCTTCGTATGCAACCCACAACCATCCCAATTAACCCTGAAACTCTAAATTTCTTAAGACACCAAATAAAGAAGCATAAGTTTTTGATGTAAGTTAAAATTTCTTTACTTTGCAATAAAAATGACAAAAGTTGCTGTAGTAATATTAAATTGGAATGGTATTAAATTTTTAAAAAAATTTATTCCCGTTCTCATACAGCATACAAATTCTCCTGAATATGAACTGTGGGTTGCCGATAATGGTTCTACAGATGAATCGGTAAAGTATCTGAAAGAAAATCATCCACAAATAAGATTAATTGAATTTGATAAAAACCATGGATTTTCCTCTGGGTATAACAAAGCACTTTTTCAAATTGATGCAGAGTATTTTGTTTTATTGAATTCTGATGTAGAAGTTACGGAGAATTGGATTGACCCAATTATTAATCTAATGGATCAAGATGATTATATTGCTGCCTGTACTCCTAAAATAAAATCCTACGATAACAAAGAATATTTCGAATATGCAGGAGCAGCCGGAGGTTTCATTGATAAATTTGGATTTCCGTTTTGCAGGGGAAGAATTCTGAATGTTATTGAAAAAGATACCGGACAATATAATAAAAGCACAGAGGTTTTCTGGGCTTCCGGAGCATGTATGTTTGTACGTGCTAGCCTTTATAAATCTGCTGATGGTTTAGATGATGATTTTTTTGCCCACATGGAAGAAATTGACCTTTGCTGGAGATTGAAAAATCAGGGATATAAAATTATGTATTGCCCTGATGTAACAATATATCATGTTGGTGGAGGAACGCTTCCAAATAACAGCCCGAGAAAATTATATCTGAATTTTCGGAATAATCTGTTAACACTTTATAAAAATCTACCGTGGTTTACGCTTTTGCCAATTCTTTTTGCGAGAGGTCTTTTTGATGCTGTAGCTGCTTTGAAATTTTTGTTTACATTGTCTTTCCCTCAATTCTGGGCTGTTTTACATGCGCATCTTTCATTTTACAAACTTTTTGGAACATATTATAAAAAAAGAAATAAATTGAAGCTGATGGTTACGGTAAACTACCATCCTCAGATTTATCCCAGAAGTATGCTTATAGATTTTTTTTTAAAAAACAGAAAAAATTTTTCTCAAATGAGTTTTTTATAGGTAAACAACGTGAAAATAAGGCAATGGATGCAATTTTTTTCTCATTTTTTTGTTTTTAACACATGATTTAATATTTTTATCCCTCAAATTAATTTAAGAATTATGAAAAAACATGTAAGTCTTTTTTGTTTCCTTATCGGATTTGTAAGTTTTGCAATGGCTCAAACACTCGATGTTGACTGGGGTCCTTTTAACAACCTTGAAAAAGGCGATAATATAGAAAAAATGCTGGGTGCAGACAAAGAAGGATATTACATCCTAAAATCAAATCGTGCCGGAAGTCTTTTCCTTGAATATTTTAACGGAACAACCAACACCGTTGAATCATCTAAAGAACTTTTGATGCCGAGTATTCAGGGGGTAACTTCAACGTATGAAAAAATGTTCTATATGGGCGGTAACCTGATTCTCTATACATCAATTAATGATGAGAACAGGAAGCAGAAAATTTGCTACGTACAATATATAAACAAAGATGGTACGCTTAATAATAAGCCCAAGGAAATAGGCGCAATTCCTCCGTCAAATGGCAAGGATGGCTTTAATGTTTTTACTTTTGAAGAACATTCCAAAATTTTGTTAGAGTATCATAAAACATTCACAAAATATAGTGGAGAACCTTTAGCTTTTAAAATATTTGATCCCACGCTTACAGAATTATTTAATAAAAATCTTGAACTGCCTCTTAAAGACAGAGAGTTTACAATTCAAAAGTATTTGTTAGGAAAAAGCGGAGATCTTTATATGTTGATTAAAGCAGAAGTTGTAAGCACGAAAAAAGCTGCGGCTACTGCGCCCAAAGTATACGAATTTATCGTGTTACATTATAATGCTAAAAAGGATGAATTTAAATCGTACAATCTAACATTACAGAAAAATCCGGTGCATAGTGCAACAATGGTTTTAGATGAGAAAGAGGAAATTGTTATTATGGGTTTTATGGGGAAAAAATCACAACCCGATATGACAGGTGCTTTTTATAAAAGAATTAATCCCAGAACTTATAAATTCCTTCAAGTGGATCCAAAACTCGAAGCTGTACCTTTTACTTCAGAAATGAATATGGAATTCAGAAAAGAAAGAAATCTACAAAAAGATGGTAAACCCGAAGATGTTTTTAGCTTTGATTTGAATCAGATTGTTTTTTTGAAAAACGGAACAGCCATACTGGTTGCGGAATACACGATGTCTACTTTACAGATAATTCAAAATCCTACAACTAAAACTGAAGAACGTTTCACACAGCATTTTTATAATGATATTGTTGTTGCAGCAGCAGATAAAGACGGGAAAATGCTGTGGATTAAACGTATTTGCAAAAACCAGTTCAGCCGCGATGATGATGGCAGATGGGGTTCTTATGCAATTGCAGCAGAAGGGAATCAGGTCAAATTTATTATGAACGATCATCCGAAAAATATAAAGGAAAATACACAAAATGGAGATAAAATAAAACAAACCAAAGAAGATGACGGACAAGCTATTGTTTTGACCGTTTTTCAGGATGGTTCATTCGAGAAATCTCCCATGTTTAAAGACGATGACGCCAAAACTTCTACTTCCGCAAGACTCCTTCTTAAAACAAAAGATGCTTATTTCGTATTTTGCCAAAAAGGAAATAAATACAAATTCGGAAGATTTTTCTTTCAATAATTGATTATTTGTTGTTCTGATTAAATATTAAAGATATTCAATAGAAATTCAGTAGATGTACAATAGTGCAACGATAGTTGTTCAGTAGTGCTACAATAGATGTTCAATAGGTGTTCAATTGTTGACTCGGTAGATGTACAATTGAATTCCTATTGAATTTCTATCGAACATCTATTGTATTCCAATCGTATTCCCAAATTCTTAATTCCAAATTCCAAATTCCTACTCCTACTTCAAATTTCTTCAATAAAAAGATTTTTTGTTTTATCTTAATATTATATGTATGTTTGTCTCGGATTTTAGAGTTTTAAGTTTTTTGATTCTATTTAAGTATTTTTTTTTCTTCTTATTTATATCACGCTCACTTATACCTCAAGTCCATAAGTATTAATTTTAATTTTATTTTTTATCATGAAGAACATTTATGTTGCGAATCTCAGTTACAGAGTAACGAACGACGATTTAAAAAAAGTTTTTGAAGAATTTGGAGAAGTAACTTCTGCAAAAGTTATTATTGATCAGCTTACCGGCAGATCAAGAGGTTTTGGATTTGTTGAAATGACAAACCCTGCTGAAGCTGACAAAGCAATTGAAGAATTGAACAAAGCTATCTACGATGGAAAAGAAATGGCTGTTTCAGAAGCAAGACCAAGAACTGAAAGAAAGAGCAATGACTTTAACTCCAACAGACAAGGCGGCAGCGGCGGCGGCGGCGGTTATAATAAAAAACGCTATTAGAAATTTTTAAAAAGGCGCTGTTCAGCGCCTTTTTTTTAAAACAAACTCATCTGCCCCGCATTCTTATCCGTTTTCTTTTTAACTTCTGCTTTGCTTTGTTCTATTAACTCTTTTTCTATAGCATTTAAGAATGAACTTTTTTGCAAACGATGTTCTTTATGATGAATAATGCGCCTTTCTGCGTGGGTAAGGTAGAGATATTTTTCTGCCCGGGTCATCCCAACATATAATAACCTTTTTTCTTCATCCCTGTCAGATTTTAGTTTTTCATAAATAGAGTAGGGGAGAAGCCCTTCTTCACATCCCGCAATAAATACACATTTAAACTCAAGACCCTTGGATGCGTGTATCGTCATCAATGCAACACTCTCTGATTTTTGAATATAAGAGTCTGCCTCAGTTCCCAGATTTAAAAATTCAATAAAATCTGAAAGAGAATGCTCATTCCCTTTTATCCATTCAGCAAATTGTAGAAATAAATCGGGTTTCAATTTTTTTTCTTCTTTGAAAAATCGGTCAATAATATTAAGACTGACTTCCTCAACTGTTTTTCCGGAAAGCTCTTTTTTTATCCAGTTATAATCATCTTTTTTTAAACCGTTTTTTTCTGATATTTCTTTCAGTAAAAATTCATTTTTTGGATTTGCTGCAAGGCGCATGAAGTTAAGGACAGAAATTATCGGTTCTTTTTTATAAAAAGGGGTTTGACCCACAACCTGACAGGGAATACTATGATCTTGAAACGCTTTTTGTATTGCAAAAAATTGGTCTTTTGTCCGACATAAAACTGCAAAATCAGAAAGGCTGCTGATATCTGTAGCTTCTTCTCCTTCTGAAACATTGCTATCTATAGAATAAAAGCGCAGGCCTCCTATCATTTTCTCAATGGTTCTTGCAATAAATTCTGCTTCACTTTTTTCAGACGACTGTTGAACAATTTTTATTTTGATTCCCTTTTTGATCCCTGTAAGGGCTGAGTTCCCTTCATTAATAACATTTCCCGACGCTTTAAGGATTTTGTCAGAGCATCTGTAGCTTTGATTTAAGGAATAAACTTTTGCTTCTGAATAATCATCTGTAAACCTTTGTATGTATTCTACATTTGCGCCACGAAACCCATAAATTGACTGATTCGGGTCGCCTATCACACATAAATTTGAATCGGATGCAGGCATTAATTTGCGAATGAAAATATACTGCGTATAATTTGTGTCCTGATATTCATCCACCAATAAAAATTTGAACTTTGCTCTGTATTTTGCTGCAATGTCTGGAAAGTCCCTTAAAATGTTTACTGTAGCATAAACAAGGTCATCCAGATCAAAAGCATCGCGTTCGGTCAATGCTTCCTGATAGGATAAAAAGTATTGAGCCGTTTCTTTGTTTTCTATATCGTTTGCGGTAAATAGTTTTTGTTTTGCCAATGAAATTTCGTCTAATATCCGGGATACAATTTTTTTATCGCAACCAGCTATGCTCTTCATGATTTCTTCTTTCTGCGCTTCATCTGTTAGAATAAAATTTTTTGTCCGGTTTAACGCTGAGAAATGTTCTTTAAGTATAGTTAGACCTAATGCATGAAAAGTGGAAACACTTACTTTGTTTCCGGCTGAATTATCATATAAAAGATTTTTTAATCGTTCGCGTATTTCAGATGCAGCTTTGTTTGTAAATGTAATTGCAAGAATATTTTCAGGAAGAACTCTTTGCCTGTTTATCAAATGAACAATTCGAAATGTAAGAACTCTTGTTTTTCCTGTTCCTGGTCCTGCTATAATTAATGCGGGACCGTTAAAATGTTCAACAGCTTTTTCCTGATTTGGGTTTAGTCCGTATTTTCCCGTTTTTTCTTTTTGCTCAATTTCTTCGGTTTTATTATCTTTTTGATTCAATTTTTTAATAGCTCTTATCCTTTGATATTCTTTCAGGTCAAAGCTTAATAGTTTTTGTTCTTTTTTATTTTCTATATCTGATTCTTTAAAAAGATTTGCCTTCTTCAAAACAATTTTTTCTCCCGGACGGCTTACGCGAATTACTCCAAATTCTCCATCAAAACCTTCTTGAATATATACATCTCCATTCCTCATTCTACGTATTGCTTCCGCCAACAATTCATTTCCTGATTTTTGAATTTCATCAACAGGTATGTGCATTAGAATGTTGAATTCAGAACCAAGTTTTTGAAGTAAATGATGATAGGTTTTTGCTACATCTTTTGAATTGGGTCCTTTCCCTGATATTTCTGAAAGCAGCTCCTTCAGAGGAATCAGGTTCAAAAAAGGATGCCTGTTTTCTCTTTGCAAAATATCTTCTCGATCGGCTAATTGCGCAACACGGGACAAGACTCCCACTGTAACTTTTTTATTGCATACAGAGCAAATTTCGTTGTGCTTTAACGTTTCAAGAGGAGTCCAGCAAATATTGCATTTCCGATGTCCGTCAAAATGATATTTGCCTTCCTGCGGAAAAAAACTGATAGTGCCCAGAAATGTCTTTTGATTCTCTGGCTTTAACGCTTGTATTATGTGGTCGTAAGAGATTTCTGTATCGAAAATATTTGCATTTCTTCCTAATTTTTCTGGCGAGTGCGCATCAGAATTAGCCATCAGCGTATATTTATCAAGAAAACTGATTGCCCAGTTCATCGGAGGATGACTTGACAAGCCCATTTCTACAGCATAAATATATTTTGTTAAATCTTCATAACATTCTTCTATAGTGTCAAATCCCGATTTGTCTCCCAAAGCCGAGAACCAAGGTGTCCAGATGTGCGCTGGCACCAGAAAAATATTTTCATCAATGGAAAGAAGCATTTCAAAAAGATTACGGGAATCCAATCCCAATATAGGACGCCCGTCTGAAGTAATGTTGAATTTTTGTCTTTGCAATGTTTGCTGGATTTTCTCAACGGTCTCAAAGGATGGAGCGAAAATCAGATTGTGAACTTTTCGTACCTTGCCTCCTTTTTTATAGATATTGCTGATTTCCGCTGTAAGCATGAATCTTGTTTCATCATCACAACCCGGAATTTTTACAGGCAATTCTTTTTTCAATTCCGGTTTTAATTTATACAAACCCTGCTCTGCAGGTATCGTTTTTTCTTTTAATTCTGCTGTCCACTTCGGATGTGTGAAATCTCCGGTTCCAATTATTTTTATTCCCTTGATTCTTGCCCAGTAATCTAAAAATTCCGGTATCAATTCTTTACTCGTGGCAAGAGAATAATGAGAATGAATATGAAAATCGCCTATAAATTTCATAGCTGTAAGCTTGATGGTTTAAAAATATAAATATAGAAAAAAACATTATTATGCAACATGGCTTTAAATTTTATTCCAATCAATCAATCAATTATTTTTTCTACGGATGGCATAAAATTTATATTTTCATTATTTGAAATACATACAATCCTGTTTAACCCATCAGTTTGAATAAGCCTTTTTATATTTTAGCATCTTAAAAAAAAAACTAATTTTGTAGATGAATAGTAGGCTTATTATTATTTTTTTTCTCTCATATCAAAGCTATTTCTAATAATTTTGTAGTATGGTTGCAATAGGTGTCTTTAAGAAACAATATAATCAATAAAATATGATATATCGACAGACGTATGAACTAGGCAATGATAACCGTATATTGGTTACTTTGCCTGAGCAATTCAGAAACTTTAAAAAAGTGCTTGTAGTTGTTGAAAACACCGATGATGAGAAAGAAAAAAAGCTCCTGTTGATACAGCAGGCAGCTAAAGATCCCCTTTTTATGACTGACATTTCAGAGGTAAATGAAGATTTCAAACACATAGATAAAGAAAACGCATGAAAGTTAAAAGGTGGAGCATCTGGCGTGCAAATCTTGACCCCGTGATAGGTTCCGAACAGGGAAAATCAAGACCGGTTCTTATTGTAAGCGATAATGACATTAATGACTTACTGAATATTGTCAATGTTTTGCCTTTGACAACGAAGAAGCAAAACAGACAGGTTTATCCAAACGAAGCTTTGCTCCTATCTGGTCAGGGGCGAGTGCCAAATGATTCTATTGTTCTTTGCCATCAAATCCGGACAATGGATAAGCAAAGGCTTTCCAAAGAATACGGTATTATTGATGATCCTGATAAACAAAGAGAAATAATAGAAGCCTTATGTTTTCAATTGGGTATAGAATTTAAACACTCCGAATAGATTTTTCAATTTTACATCCATTTTAGTGCACAATGCTGAAATGATTCATTTCTCATACCTTATTATTCCCCTCATTGATTTTTATCATTCCTTGTTTAGATTTTCTGATATTTTTTATCGGTATTATTATTATTTAATACTTTTGCAAGAGATAATTTATATTATGATGAAAACTTGCAACAATAAATAACCAACGTTTTCAAAGAAACAGATTCTAAAATGGACAAAGAACAAGATATAATATTAAACGAAATAACCGGAAATGAATACAAGTATGGATTTGTTACAGATATTGAAACCGAATCTATACCCAAAGGCCTTAGTGAAGATGTTGTAAGGTTAATTTCTGAAAAAAAAGGAGAGCCTGCTTTTATGCTCGAATACAGGCTAAAAGCTTACAGGAAATGGCTAACATTGACCATGCCTACTTGGGCGCATTTGAAAATTCCTGAAATAAACTATCAGGATATAATATTTTATTCTGTACCCAAGCAGGGCGCAAAATATCAAAGCATGGATGAGGTTGACCCGATTTTAAAAGAGACATTCAATAAATTGGGTATTCCTCTTGAAGAACAATTGCATCTCGCAGGTGTAGCTGTTGATGCTGTAATGGACAGCGTTTCGGTTAAGACAACTTTTAAAGAAACACTTGCAGAACTGGGAATTATATTTTGTTCCATGAATGAAGCCATTAAAGAACATCCGAATCTTTTGCAAAAGTATCTTGGCTCTGTTGTTCCTTATGGAGATAATTTTTTTGCTGCGCTTAATGCTGCTGTTTTCAGCGATGGTTCTTTTGTTTATATTCCAAAAGGTGTGCGTTGCCCGATGGAATTATCAACGTATTTTCGTATTAATGCCGCTAATACAGGACAATTTGAACGCACGCTTATTATTGCGGATGAAGAAAGTTATGTGAGTTATCTTGAAGGCTGTACTGCGCCCATGCGTGACGAAAACCAGCTTCACGCTGCTGTTGTTGAAATTGTAGTTATGGAAAATGCAGAAGTGAAATATTCTACGGTTCAGAATTGGTATCCCGGAGATAAAAACGGGAAAGGTGGAATTTTTAATTTCGTTACAAAACGCGGGATATGCAAAGGAGATAACGCAAAATTATCATGGACACAGGTTGAAACCGGCTCTGCAATTACATGGAAGTATCCAAGTTGTATCTTGAAGGGCAATAATTCTGCTGCAGAATTTTATTCTGTTGCCGTTACTAATAATTATCAGCAAGCTGACACTGGAACTAAAATGATACATCTTGGGAAAAATACAAAAAGCAGAATTGTTTCAAAAGGTATATCAGCAGGTAAAAGCAACAACAGCTACAGAGGGCTTGTCAAAATTTCCAAAAAAGCTGAAAATGCGCGTAATTATTCACAGTGTGATTCTCTTCTGCTTGGCGATCAATGCGGTTCGCATACCTTTCCTTATATTGATGTGCAGAATACAAAAGCGGTTGTTGAGCACGAAGCAACGACATCTAAAATCGGTGAAGATCAGATTTTCTATTGCAATCAGAGAGGCATTTCCACAGAAGATGCTGTTGGTCTTATTGTGAATGGTTATGTAAAAGAAGTTCTTAATAAATTGCCAATGGAGTTTGCTGTAGAAGCGCAGAAATTATTGCAGATTAGTTTAGAAGGAAGTGTGGGTTAAGGTTTCAGGTTGAATGTTTCAAGTTTCTGGTTTCGGATTTTTGTATCTAAACCGCTGGTTGAGCGGAGTCGAAACCAGCGGAGTAGAATCAAGCTGCTATATAGAACAACCTGCAACCTGCAACCTGCAACAACAATCAACCTGCAATCTTAAACCTTAAATATGAAACAAAAAGTAAAAATATGTTACAAATAAAAAATTTACACGCAAGCATTAACAGCAAAGAGATTCTTAAAGGGCTCAGCCTTGAAATTAATGAGGGAGAAGTTCATGCTATCATGGGACCAAACGGCTCGGGCAAAAGCACATTGGCTGCAGTTTTAGCCGGAAGAGAGATATTTGAAGTTACGCAAGGCGAAGTGATTTATTATGGAAAAAATCTTTTTGAGATGAAACCCGAAGACCGTGCCCGCGCTGGTATTTTTCTCGGATTTCAGTATCCTATCGAAATTCCCGGTGTCAGTATGGTTAATTTTATGCGTGCAGCAGTGAATGAGCAGCGAAAATACAAAGGTCTTACTCCTCTTTCTTCTTCCGATTTTCTTAAATTGATGCGTGAGAAAAAAGAGCTTGTGGAAATTGATTCAAAATTAACCAATAGATCCGTGAATGAAGGCTTCTCTGGTGGTGAAAAAAAGAAGAATGAAATTTTTCAAATGGCAATGCTGGAGCCGAAACTGGCAATTCTTGATGAAACAGATTCCGGTCTTGATATTGATGCTTTACGCATTGTAGCAAACGGAGTAAATAAACTGAAAAGAAAAGACAATGCAAGTATTGTAATTACGCACTATCAGCGACTGCTTGATTATATTGTGCCGGATTTTGTTCACGTATTGTATAAAGGACGCATTGTTAAATCTGCCGGAAAAGAACTGGCGTTCGAATTGGAGGAAAAAGGTTACGACTGGATAAAAAAAGAAATAGGAGAAGAGTAAATGTATTCAAACTTGCAACCTTGACTTCGACTCCGCTCAGTCAGCGGCTGCAACCTGCAACACCCTTACACAAAATATAACATAAAAAAATGAACAACGAATTAATCGCACGATATAAAGAAAATGAAAACTTCCTGAAGGACGAATCTTCTGACTTGATGAATTCTGTTCGTGAAAAAGCTTTTCAGCAATTTCAAAAACTGGGTCTGCCTGATAAAAATGGAGAGGATTACAGATACATTGAATTAGAAAAATTATTTCAGGGAAATTTTTCAAGCGCATTTAAACCTCAGAAATTAAGCGTTGATTTTTCTTCATTATTTCAATGTAATGTGCCTGATCTGGACTCCTACATTGTACTCCTCGTTAATGGATGGTATTATTATCAAAATATAAAGTTGGATTTACCTGATGGTGTTCTTATCGGCAGTCTGCGTGAAATGGCAAAAAAACATCCTGATATTTTTGAAAAATATTATAGCAAAGCGGCTTCTTATTATGAAGATGGACTGGTAGCTTTAAATACTGCTTATGCACAGGACGGTTTGTTTATATACGTGCCGCAGAATGTTGTTATTGAAAAACCTGTTCAGGTTATTAATATTTTGGTGCATGATGGCGATTTTATGTTGCAGCAAAGAAATTTAATCTGCTGTGAAGAAAATAGTAATGCTAAAATTGTTATATGCGATCATACGCTAACGCCATTCAAATTTTTAAACAATTCTGTTACCGAAGTTTTTGTTGAAAATAATGCAAATCTTAGTATTTTTAATATTCAGGATCAAAATAATTCATCAGTACACATTAATGCTGTTCATGCAAAGACAAAGCAGAATGGCGTTTTCACATCTAATACAGCTTCTCTTCACGGAGGAACTATACGAAATAATTTTATTGCCACAATGGAAGGTGCGAATGCTGAAGTGAACATTTCAGGAATTTATCTGATGGATAGAAAACAGCATATTGACAATTTTACATTTGTAGATCACGCTGTACCTGATTGTGTAAGCAACCAGCTTTTTAAGGGCATTCTGGATGATGAGGCAACCGGTGCTTTTAATGGTCGTATTCTTGTTCGCAAAGATGCGCAACGCACCAATGCATTTCAACGGAATAACAATGTACTGATGTCTGACAATGCAAGAATGGCAAGCAAGCCCCAATTAGAAATTTATGCAGATGATGTTAAGTGTTCTCATGGCGCAACTTCGGGTCATATTAACGAGGATGCGCTTTTCTACCTGCGTTCCAGAGGTATTTCTGAAAAAGAAGCTCGCCTGATGATTATGCTTGCTTTCGCAAATGAAGTTATTGCAAAAATTGATTTTGCTCCTCTGCGCGAACGTATCGAAGAACTTGTAGATAAACGGCTGCGCGGAGAATTATCAAGATGCACCAATTGTGTTGTGAATTGCGGATAAAAGAAAAATTTGTATCTTGCAAAAAATATGGATATTAAAACTGAAATATCAAAAAGAGCAAATCTATTTACCAATTTATGTATTTCACAATGCCGAAAAGTCGACATGCTCACAGATTCCTCAATAAAAAATCCATACTTGAGAAAAAATATTGATGCTTCAAAATTTTTAATTTATGACGGACAAAGAAAAAAAAAAATTGTCTGATATTTTTCAGGCAATAATACTGATTGAGCAATTTACAACCGATATTTTAACATTTGATGATTACGTGAGTGATTGTAAAACTCAAAGTGCTGTTGAACGTCAGCGAAATAATAAACATGCTATAACCTCTAAATTATTATGCCACTTGATATTTTAAAAATAAGAAAAGATTTCCCGATACTTTCACAGCAGGTTTACGGAAAGCCTCTTGTATATTTTGATAATGCCGCTACAACACAAAAGCCGCTTAAGGTTATTGATACAATTTCGGAAGCTTACAAAATGTACAACAGCAATATTCATCGCGGAGTGCATCATTTGAGCGAAAAATCTTCTGAAGCTTATGAAAATGCGCGCGCTGTTGTGCAGAAATTTATAAATGCAAAATTTTCTTATGAAATAATTTTTACACGAGGAACAACTGAATCTATTAATCTGGTTGCGTTTTCTTTCGGAGAACGATACATCAGAGAGGGTGATGAGATTATTCTTTCCACTATGGAACATCATTCAAACCTTGTGCCATGGCAAATGCTTTGTGAAAGAAAAAAAGCGAAATTGAAAGTGATTCCTATGAATGCAAACGGGGAGTTGATTTTGGATGAAATGGATAAGCTTTTTACTCCAAAAACGAAAATTGTTGCTGTTACGCATATTTCAAATTCGCTTGGCACAATTAATCCGATTAAAGAAATTATTAAAAAAGCGCACGACCGAAAAGTCCCGGTTTTGATTGATGCCGCGCAATCTGTTCAACATACCAAAATTGATGTTCAGGATTTGGATTGTGATTTTTTTGCATTTTCGGGACACAAATTATATGGGCCCACGGGCATTGGTGTTTTATACGGCAAAGAAGAATACCTTAATGAAATACCGCCGTATCAGGGAGGTGGCGATATGATTCATCATGTAACATTCGAAAAAACTGTTTACAATAAACTCCCTTTTAAATTTGAAGCCGGTACTGCTAATTATATTGATGCTATTGGGCTTGCGGTTGCTATTGATTATCTAACCACGCTCGGCATTTATGAAATTGCAATGTACGAACACGAATTGTTGCAATATGCTGCATCAAAATTACAAACGATTGAAGATTTAATTGTTTACGGAAATGCAAAATACAAATCAAGCGTTTTCTCATTCTTACTGAAAGGGATTCATCACTATGATACTGGAATGATCCTTGACAAGCTCGGTATTGCTGTAAGAACAGGAAGTCATTGCACGCAACCCGTGATGGATTTTTTGAAAATTCCCGGAACCGTAAGGGCTTCTTTTGCATTTTATAATACAAAAGAAGAAATTGATGTGTTGTACGAAGGTTTATTAAAAGTGAAACAAATGATGTCATAATTTTTCCGGTGATTGAGCGACTTGCAGTGAGCGAAGTCGAACTGAGTCGAAATTACCGAAAAAAAATTTAAAAATAAGAATATGAAAAAAAATTTATTAATCACAGCATTTAGTCTTTTTTCAATTTTAATTTTTGCTCAGGAAAAACAGGGCAAAGCGAAAGTCGCAATTGTGGGTTTTTACAACATCGAAAATCTTTACGACACAGAAAATGATCCAACAAAAGACGATGAGGAATTTTTACCTGACGGAAAAAATAAATGGACGCAGGATCGTTATCTCGCAAAGCTTGAAAGAATGTCAGATGTTATTTCTAAGCTTGGTGGCGAAATTGTAAAAAGTGGGCCTACCGTGCTTGGTCTTTGTGAAGTTGAAAATAAAAAAGTAGTGGAAGAATTAGTCGGTCAGCCTGCTTTAAAAAAATGGGATTACGGAGTTGTTCATTACGATTGCCGCTATAACAGAGGTGTTGATGTCGCTTTTTGTTATCAGAAAGCTCGCTTTAAAGTAAGCAATTCAAAATCATATCCTTTGTATAGCCCCGAAGATACAAGCTTTACCACCCGAGATCAGTTGCTCGTTTCCGGTATGCTTGATGGTGAAGAAATGCACTTCATAGTGAACCACTGGCCATCAAGAAGAGGCGGTGAAAAACGAAGCGCACCCATGAGAGAACTGGCTGCAAAATTATGTCGTTCTATAGTTGATTCTATCTATAAAATTAATGAAAATGCAAAAATCATTATCATGGGCGACTTGAACGATGACCCGACAGATGCAAGTGTTTACAAGCATTTAGGAGCTATTGGTAATAAAGATAAAGTGGAGAAAAATGGTCTTTTTAATGCCATGTATAAACTTTTTAAAGATGGAATCGGCTCTCTGGCATATAAAGATAGCTGGAATCTTTTTGACCAGATAATTGTTTCAGGAAACTTACTTGGAGATGATAAAAGCACATATAAATTTTTAAAAGCGCGTGTTTTTAACGAAAAATTTTTAATGCAGAAAGAAGGAAATTTTGCCGGATACCCATTCCGCACTTATGTTGGAGATGTATATCAGGGAGGCTTTAGCGACCATTTTCCCGTATATGTTTTTCTAACGAAAGAAATAAAATAACTTCGGTAAGATGTTCCACATCTTACCTTTGTGGAACGCTTAAAAAGATGTGGAACATCTTTTAGAAGCAACATCAATAAAAAAGTCCGAAGGACTTTAATATTAATAACTATCGGTGCAACCGATGGTTATTAAACATACTAACATGCAGCAACCCCGAATGGGGTTGAATAAAATATCACAAAAAAGCCTATACGCAGAATATTTATGCAAAGCAGTTTTCAATTTCCCGACCCTGATACTGCAAGTCGTGATGGGCTCTTGTGCTGGGGTGGCGATCTCTCCCCTGCAACATTACTGCAAGCGTATTCAAAAGGTATTTTCCCCTGGTTCAACGATGATGAGCCAATTCTCTGGTGGTCGCCTAATCCGCGTTTTATTCTCTTTCCCGATAAATTGAAAGTATCAAAAAGTCTTCAGAAAACTATTCGTGAAAATAAATATGAAATCAGATTTGATACTGCTTTTCGTGATGTGGTAGAACATTGCAAAAATGTATCCCGGTACGATCAATTGGGCACGTGGATAACAGATGATATGGTGGAGGCATACTGCAATCTTCATGAGCTTGGATTTGCACATTCTGTGGAAGCTTATTATGAAGGGAAATTAGTTGGAGGTCTTTATGGAATTTCAATTGGTCGTGTTTTTTGTGGCGAATCAATGTTCCACCTGAAATCCGATGCCTCAAAAGTGGCTTTTTATTATTTGATCGAATTTGCCAAAAAACATCAATTTCATTTTATTGACGCACAAACACCCACCACATATCTTGCAAGTTTCGGCGCAGAATGTATCCCCCGCAAAAAATTCCTGAAACTGCTCTCAGAAGCTTTGGAGTTTGAGAGTTTGAGCGGGAAGTGGAGGGAGTAGAGAATGTATTTATTCGCAAATTCTATAAAAATTGATGCTCTCTTCTTTTTGCATAAAAATTCTATCCTGAAACAAAGTAATACTCTTCACTCCCCTAATACTATCCGGAATCTGCGCAGAACTTGTCTGTAAAAACTTCATATCATATTTAAAAATCGTATGATCCTGCAAGTAAATTATTTTATCATCTGATACCTGAAACTGTTCTGTTTGGCCAAGATTGAGCGTTTTAAAATAGGTTCCGTACTTATCAAAAACCAGAATTCCAGTTTCCGGAACATACATGAAAATATAATCGCTTTTTTCAATTAAGAATATGGGTTTTTGCTCTGTATTCATTATTGAATTCAGGTAAACACTTTCATGATTTTTTTTTAGTTGTCTGTCGAAATATACGAGTTGTTTTGAGATTGTATTATAAACCCAAAATCCTCCGTTTGCTGACGAACAGGCTATTTCTGCCTGATCAATACTCAGGTCGTCTAACTGAATGGGGCTGCTTATTTCTGTGAGTGTGTTGTCGAGAAAAACAATCTGATTGAAATCTTTATAAAAAAGTAAAATCCGGAACGGGTCGCTAACATCTGCATAGCTTATTGTTCCCAGAATATTTGAAGAGTAATTTTTTTCTTTCAATCCTTTCTCATTATACCGCGTAATTGTTTTTCCTGAAATCGTGAACAAATTTCCAAGAGGGTCTGCCAGCATTGTGTCTGCCTTTACCTCAATCTTAAATAAAAATTTCAGGGTAAGAATATCTTGTCCCAGTAATAAAAACAAACATAAGAGCAATAGCAGCTTCATATTATTCGTGGGCTTTAAAATGCTTGTTAAGATCCATCATGCTTTCGAGATATTCTCTGTTATTTGCAAGGCGGGGAATTTTGTGTTGTCCTCCCAGTTTCCCTTTTTGATTCAGCCATTCATAAAACAAGCCGTCTTTCATGATATGATATTTAGGAAATGAGAGCGTCATATTTTTATAGCGTTTCGCCTCATAATCCGAATTGACCGCTTTCAGCGCATTGTCGAGCACTTCCATGAAATAGCGTATGTCAGCAGGTTTTTTTTCAAATTCAAAAAGCCACTCATGACCTCCTTTCTGATTATCGCCCATATAAACAGGTCCTGCTGTATATTCTCTTATAAATGCATTTGTTTTTTCACAGGCAACTTTGATTGCTTTTTCAGCATTGTCAATAATTAGCTCCTCTCCAAAAGCATTGATGAAATGTTTTACCCTTCCTGTAATTTTTATTTTAAAAGGATACAGCGATGTAAACTTAACCGTATCGCCAATCATATAGCGCCACAAACCACCGTTGGTAGAAATTATCAGGGCGTAATTTTTATCTAACTCAACATCTTCCAGAGATATTGTTTTTGGGCGTTCTTTATCTGCTTCTTCCAAAGGCATAAATTCATAAAATACGCCGTAATCGAGCATCAGCAGCATGTCGTCTGTAGCAGGGTTATCCTGTAATGCAAAAAAACCTTCGGAAGCATTATATGTTTCCAGATAATTCATTTTCGGTGTGTCAATAATTTTTTTGAATTGCTCTCTGTAAGGGATAAAACTGACCCCGCCATGTGTAAACAATTCAAGATTCGGCCATACATCTGCAATGTTTGTTTTTCCGGTAACTTCAAGAATTCGTTTAAGGAGCACCAGCAACCATGATGGAACGCCTGCAATATTTGTAACATTTTCTTTTATGGTTGTCTTGGCCATTTCTTCAATTTTTTCATCCCATTTTTCCATAAGAGAAATTGAAAGATTGGGTGTTCTGATAAATTCTGCCCAGAAAGGAATATTTTGAATTAAAATTGCAGACAGATCTCCATAATACGAATCATTGCTGAAGTTGTTAACTTGTCTGCTGCCCCCGAGTGTCAGGCATTTCCCGGGAAAAATTTCTGTGTCCGGATGATTATGATTGTAAATAACAAGAATATCTTTTCCTCCTCTGTAATGGCAGTCTTCAAGCGCATCTTTGGTTACAGGAATGAATTTACTTTTATCACTTGTTGTACCCGATGATTTGGCAAACCATTTTATTTCTCCGCTCCAGATAAGATTTTTTTCTCCCTGCCTGAGGCGAATAACATAAGGTTTTAGTCCCTCATAATCTATTACGGGCAAACGTTCTCTGTATTGATCTATTGACTTAATCGAAGAAAACCCGTATTGTTTTCCATATTCTGTATCTTGAGCTTTTTTAAGAATTTTAAATAAGGTTTCGTATTGGGTTTCTATCGGATATTTCCTGAACAGGTCTATTTGCGTCATTCGCTTAACGGTAAACCATGAGAATATCGAACTTATAATGGGCATTGCTGATGTAATTTAATATAAATATTTTGAATATTTTTATTGATTGAATATTTGCTAAAATAGAAATTATTTTCCGAATTTTTATTTTTTTTCTATTTTTATCATTTTGAAATTTTATGAATGCAATTGACATCGTTATTATAATTCCGCTCCTATGGGGCGCTTACAAAGGTTTTACTAAGGGCTTGATTGTTGAGGTAGCAAGTATTGCCGCTTTGCTTCTCGGAACTTATGGTGCATTGCACTTTTCTGATTATATGGCCTCTGTTTTTATTGGAAAATTTGGAATGAGCTCTGAATATACTCCTGTGATTTCTTTTGGAGTAACTTTTTTATTAATTGTAATTCTTGTTTATATTGTATCAAGATTGATTAATAAATTAGTCGAAAAAGTCGCATTGGGATTGGTAAACAAAATACTCGGAGCCGCTTTTGGAATTGCCAAGTTCACGTTAATTTTAAGTATTGCCTTTACCATTTTCAATAAGGCAGATGAAAAGGCAACATTAATTTCAAAAGAAACAAAAGATAAATCCCTACTATACAATCCTCTTTCAAAAGTTTCGATGTATATTTTTCCCATGCTTGAAGCGTTTAAGCCCAGTGATGCACAAATTGATGAGGTAAAAAGCAAGATTGATACTGAAAAGAAAAAGTAGGCTGGTAATAATCGGTGTCTGAGCGGAGTCGAAGACACCAATTACTACCTCTTCAAAGACCGCGGATGAAACTGCAATATGGTTTCTCGTAAATATTCCCTGTCAAGATGTGTGTAGATTTCTGTAGTGGTTATAGATTCGTGTCCCAGCATTTCCTGCACTGCGCGAAGGTCTGCGCCGCCCTCCACAAGATGTGTTGCAAATGAATGTCTGAGTGTGTGCGGACTTATTATTTTTGTTATTTCAGCAATAGAGGCCAGATTTTTTATTATTGTGAAAACCATTACCCTCGTTAGCTTTTTGCCACGTCTGTTTAAAAATAAAATATTCTCGTGTCCCTTTTTTATATCCAGATGATTTCTGTAATAATTTTTATATTGCTCTATCTCTTTTATTGCTCTTGGACTAATAGGAACAAGTCTTTCTTTATTCCCTTTTCCCGTTATTTTTACAAAGCCTTCATCAAAAAAAAGATTTGAAATTTTCATATCTGTAAGCTCCGAAACACGTAATCCGCAACTGTACATTGTTTCGATTATTGCTTTGTTTCTTTGTCCTTCTGGTTTGCTAAGGTCAATCGCAGCAATCAGTGCATCAATTTCTTCAACGGCAAGAACAGATGGTAGTTTTCTCCCGATTCGTGGCGCTTCAAGTAAAGAAGCAGGACTTGTATTCATGTAGTCTTCCTGCAAAAGAAAATTATAAAAAGCTTTTATACCTGAAACAATGCGCGCCTGACTACGAGGGTTCAATCCAAGCTCGCTGATCCATTTTACAAATTCACGAAGCTGGGTCAATGTAATTTCTTCTGGAGAAGCTCTGTCTTGCCTTAATTCAAGAAACTGTACAAGCTTGCGGATATCGTCATCATACGCTTCAATAGAATTTTTAGAAAGAGATTTTTCTAATTTCAGATACGATTCAAATTCTTTTATACTTTTTTCCCAATTCATTTTTTTATAAAATTTTTCTTCCGTTGATTACCTGCCCGCCGAAAGCATGCAGGCGGGTTGTTTATTTTGTGTTGATAAATGCAGCGGATTATTATTTTTAACTCAAGTTTCGCTTATTCAAATGTCTTGTAAAAGTTACCTGTATAAAAGATATTTTGGTGCTCTGCACCTTTGTTTTACTAAATATTGACATTTTAGTTACAAATATAACGCAGCTCTGCTGCTTTTATCATTGCAACTAAATTAGCTGCAGAGCAGCGTCTATATTTGTAGCAGCGATAGCTGCGTTGTATTCAAAGGTGCAGCGCACCGTAATATTATTATTATTTCCATTATTTTTTTTTATTCTGATATTGATTCCGCTGTAGTGGATGATTATTTTCTTAACGAACAAATATTCAATATCTCAATCCTTAATCCTCAAATCTTCAAATTAAAATTACCATCTTCAAATTTTCAAATCATCAAATCAAATCATCATCAAATTCTACTTTTTAAAAAGCAATCACAGCGCAGCTTTGCCCCGGTACAGTTACAAATTGTTTTTCAATCAAAACATTTGTTTTTCCCTGTAGGCTTGTTTCCGTTTCAATATATTCAAGAGCTTTAATCCCTGCATTGTGATCGTCAAGAATTACATTCCACTTTTCCGGGTTGATAACAGCTTCGGAATAGAATTTTACAGGCGTTTTTGCCGCATTGAAATATACAATTAGTCTCGAATATTCAGTTCCTGAAAATTTTTTCGTAATGGAATTTTCCAACGTATTATCTAATGAAAAAGCTATACAAAATCCCGGTATATAGTTGTTCTGACATGCAATATAGTTTTTAACAGACAGGTCAATCGTTACATCTTTATTTTCAGAAATTGCCGAAAAAGGAATAAGATTGCTTCCATCTTCTGAATACGATTCGGGGAGTGTTTTTTCGATTCCGGGTTCATGAACTAATTTTATGTTCAGTCCGTTTCCCTGTCCTCTTTTTGTAAAGTCAAATCGCTCTATCTGGTCTTTGGAGAATTTTATTTCCGCACTTCCTTTTGCATCAAAATTTACAATAAAATTATTTGCAGCAGGATTGGCTGGTGTTCCTTTAGGATGAATTTCTCCAATTAAAAATAAATTATTTTTTGCAGGTCCATTGATGAATTTTATTTTTAGAAAATCAAGTTCCGGGTCAATAAAACTTTTAAATACAGTTGGTTTAATTCCATTCACAAAGCGAAGTCCTTTTAAAATATTTTCTGTTTTTGAATATCGAAAAGCCGGGATGTTTCTTCGCATTTCAATAAGCCCCTTGTAATACAGAACCATTTCATTTGCAATGCCTGCATATTTATTTGAGAGACGATTCCAGCGTATCATGTTTGTAAAATCGGGCGAACAGTAAGAGTTTTCATGAAAGAATTTTACACCCTCTTCTTCTGAAACAAAATCCGATGTATGCGCACGGTTTTTCTCTTTATCGTTTTCTGAAAGCGGTTTTGTTCGCAATATTTCGTCTCCGCCATGCAAAATAATTTTTCCCTGAGACGTGAAAAGCATTGCTGTGGCCATTCTCATAATCCTTGCGCGAAGAAGTCCTGTGGTTTCTTTTACAGATAAATTTATTTTATCCCACAATGTAAATCCATCATGTACTGTAAGAAAGTTCAAACAGTTTTCTGGGGAAAGCGCGAACGAATTATAAGGATTTGTAAATGCATGATTGGAAACAACAGGGCTGTCATCACGAAAATTTTTAATTGCTCCTGTAATACCCGCGATAACAGTGTCAAATGTAAAATAATTTCCATGAGCAAAACCTGTGTTTATATCTCTTCCGGCATAAGCGTCACGCACTCCATCATTGAATATTCCAAGCGATATGTTTTCAGGAAATTTATATTTTGTAATAGCCGGATTGTTTTCTATGTCTTCTATATCTGTGAAATTCCACGCTTCTCCTTGTAAAATAAGATCATTCCGATCTAAGGGATTGTATGCCCGACCCACTTCCTGCCTTATACAGCGCATGGTTTCATGATCCATAAAGCACATCAGGTCAAAACGAAATCCGTCTACCTGAAACTCTTCAACAAAATATTTCAGAGAATCAATGATGAGTTTGCGAACCATTTTTCTCCTGCTTTCAAGCGATGGTCCTGCTCCTGTTGTTTCAGATATTTTTAAGGAAGGGTTAAATCTGTAATAACATCCGGGTGCAATATTTTCAAAAATTTCAGCGCAATACGTGTGATTATACACTACATCCATTATTACTCCGATGCCCTGTTCATGCAGACTTTGCACTAATTCCCGAAATTCTTTTATTCGCGTATATGGGCAATCAGAATTTGTAGAAAACCATCCTTGCAGCGTGAAATAGTTGTGCGTGTCGTATCCCCAGTTGTAATTTATTTCTTTTTTTTCAGTTCCGTTATAGGATCGGTCTGTATCATTAACAGTATAACATTTTGTAACAGGCAATAATTGAACATGCGTTATGCCAAGTGATTTCAGATAAGAAACTTTTTCTTTGAATCCTTCAAATGTGCCTGCAATGTGCGAATCAAGCAGGCCCGGTTGTATTGTAAAATCGCGAACATGTATTTCATAAGCGACGACATCAACAGGATTTGCAATGTTGTTGCCGTTTTTAAATACAATTGATGAATTTGATTTTTGTATTTTCTCATTCCGGAATGAAATAATTGCACCTTTGCCAATTTTATCATTACCTGATGGATTAAAAGAAGCCATTGATTTTGTATAGGGATCTAACGCCATTTTTTTTTTCCCATAAGCATACACTTCGTACTGATAGTAAAGACCGTCAAAAGTCTCAGTATTTAAAAGATCGGAAGGGAGCAATTCAATAGCCCATAAACCCTGAGGTCCCCGTCTTAAATCGAGAGAAGATTTTACAGAAACAGGTTCTTGATTTTCATCAAAAAGTTTCAATACAATTCTTCCTGCAGAAGGCGACCATACTTTAAAAACAGCAGAGTTTCCATGAAATGAAATCCCAAGTCCCTGCACATGGCTTGCATCAAAAATCGTATCTAAAATCCCACCGGTTTTAGCATCAAAAACAAGATTTGTTTTCTCACCTTTAATTTCAATCACATAGTTTTTTGAAAAATCAAGAGGTCTGTTTTCAAAAACCAACATTTTGCCAAACTGTGTAAAGAAAGGCTTTGCGAAAGATTTTAAATTAAAATTATTTCCGGTTGCAGATGTAAAATAATCGTAGTAGAAAAAATTTATATCTTCCTGCTTTATCAGAACATTTTTTTTTAAATAAATTTCAAGCCTGTGGGGCGAAACAATAACAGCGTAATCAATAATTATATTATTACTATTTCTGAAAATATCGTATTCAGAGAGTATTATTTTGTCGGAAGAGGATGATGGCATAAAATTTTATCACGTAATATGAATTTAATAATAACTCATACAAAGATAACAAAAGATGACAATAAAAAAGAGGAGCTACTTTTAATAAAATTTTACCCATTAGAATACACATGAACACTGTTTTGCGCAGAGGGTAAATAATTAATACCAAACCAGCAAATAAGAAGTATAATAAAAGCTATTGAAAGAATCCAGAGGGAAATTTTTATGCGTTCTTTATGTCTGTGCCTGAAATGTATGTACAGCAAATAAAGCAACCACGTGAGAAATGCCCATGTTTCTTTTGGATCCCATGTCCAGTAATGCCCCCAGGCTTCTTTTGCCCATAGCGCCCCGAAAAGCAATCCGAATGTCAGAAAAGCAAAACCTATATAGACAATGTTGTCTGCAATGTCGAGTAAAGAATTATCAAACCTTTTATTTTGAATCTGCCAAAGCCCTTTTAATGCAAACAGTGTTGAGACTGCAAGCAAAGCATAAGCAAAAATATATACAATTACATGAGGAACAAACCAAACACTCTGAAGCGCAGGCATCAATGCTTTGTCAAAATTTTCGGGTCTGAAAACATTTATCAACACAAATACTCCGGCAAGAAAAAAACTAAACAGGGGCATCCATTTTATTTTCCATCTGTAATATATAATCAACCCTAAGAGAGGTACAAAAAATGAATACCAGAGCCGTGTTTCTCCAAGAGTTTTCAGAGGTGCTCTTTCTAAATTAATCCAAAGCAGCGTGATGTATAAAACAGAAATTAATACTCCGGTAATTAAAAATAACTCTCCAATTAATCTGATTTTTTTTCTTGAGAAGAATAGATAAAGAGTACTCAATCCTAAAATCCAAAGGACTAAAATAATCAGAGCAATATATTTATATCCAACCATTATTTTTTAATTTTTTTTCCTTGCCAGAATAAAAAAACCGACCCTGCTATCAGCATATAGATTCCTGTGTAAACGACATAGAGCCATGGATCTTTGACTGCTTCAATAATACTGAGGTTCGACCATCTGCCTTGTTTTTCATCATATCCTGTCTGATACAAATACCAACCTTTGTGAAAAAATGGCTTGTTAACTTCGATGTCAATTTTGTTTATTTTCTGATCAGGTGTATACAGTTTTAAAATTGAATGGTATTTTTTGGGCGATGGAACTGTCATTGCAAATGAAGAATTATTGTTAACAGGAAGCAATACCGGTGTTTCCTTATAACTGCCAATAGAAATCCATCCACTAATTGTGTCTTTTGTTTCAATATGTATTGCTTTTATCTTAGCTGCCGGAGCTGCTCCGAATTGTTTAATCGGTTTAAATGAATTGTGAAACCAAATAGCGTAATTATAATATTCAAAAACCTCAACATTCCATTCGGAGACGATTTTTTTTTCTCCTTTTTTCAGCGACAGCAGTTTTTTTTGGTCTGATAGAATTTTTCCTGTTGCATTATCAATTATAACAAGTTCGGGACTGTATTCTTGTATTTCAAATTTTGAAAGCTCCAACGCAAATGGCATGTTTTTTTTCTCTCCTGATTTATTTATTCCAAGCCATGCAGGATTATCTTTATAACAATACATGGTTCTTTTTTCAATATCTCCTGCTCCTAGTGAGGCTGCTGTTATTATGATCCACAAACCTGCATGATTTAAAAAGAATCCGGTATTTTTTATTGAAAAGGGAGTAAGTCTTTTTACTAAAGTGAACCCAAGAATTAATACCAGATATAAAGTGATAAACAGATAAGACCAGCTTTCAAAAATATGAGTTAGTCCGATGCGTGATACTATTGAATTCGGTATAGCTTGTTGCGGAATAAAGCCCATCAGTAATACAAAAATTGTCATGAGTAAAATTGCAGAAATCGCAGCAGGTACACTTGTCATCCATTGTATAAACGGATGTTTTTTCATGAAGAAAGAAATAGCAGGAATAAAAATAATCAGCTGTAGCAGCAGAATAATATTATAAGGAAAAACGGGGGGATGAACTCCTTTACCATCAGAAAAAATTTCAAGCGCAAAACCAATCAGAATAAAACCAAGTCCAATAACAACGCTTTCTTTGTATGTCCAGGGATATTGCCAGATTTTTCTTTTATTCATTTGATTTCTTTTGTACAAAAATAAAAATATTGGAAATACTAAAAAACTCAACTTTCGCATGAAAAAGAACTATTTTTTTTTTATAAATTTGAAACTATTATTAATCCATGCAAAAGATATTACGGTGCTCTGCACCTTGGTCTTTCTATATTTTTTATATTTTACAAATATTTTGCGGCTCTGCCGCTGTATTCCAAATATAGCAGCAGAGCTGCGATAACATTTGTAGCAGCGATAGCTGCGTTGTTTACAAAGGTGCAGCGCACCGGAATATTATTATTTTGGTTTCAGTCCAAATTTTTCATAAAAACGAAGAAACAGGATATTTACTTTCACGTTCTTTAGCCTGCTGTAGCCATTTTGGGACTATTGTTTCTTTGAAAACTTTTTTGTCTGCTTTCATTTTTTCTAAGTCAGGCCAAACAATTTTTTGTGCTTTTTCTTTTGTTGAAAAATCAGGAAATGCAACAGGTTTATTTATTCCATGTGCAGCAAGAATTCTTGATAAGAGAAGTCGCGCTTCCTGCGCTTTGTCAATTGAAGTGCCCAGTATCCGTGAACATTCAAGTGGCGCATGAAAAGAATTGCCATGCCCTGCTGCAACAAAATCCCACCTCCATTGCGCATGACGTATAAGCGTCAACACATCTTTCATCTCATCTTCTTTTGCTCCTGCATCCCATGCTGCTTTCGCTTCAAAATGCGCCTTAACAATAAGTTCTTCGGCTTTATCACGAAGCTGAAATACGCTTTTTTGTCTTTCATACACATTTGTGCGTAGTTTTTCTTCGCTTTGTCTGTGGCATACCTGACAAGACTTGCTGATATGGGAAAGCGGACTTTTTATATGATGATTTGTGTATTTCACGCCGCCTTCATTCACGTAGGGCATGTGGCAATCAGCGCAGGCGACACCCCTATCGGCATGAACACCCATCTTAAAAACCTCGTAATCGGGATGTTGCGCTTTCAGCATGGGGGCTTTGCTTATTGAATGTGTCCAGTCGCTGAATTTTATTTCGTCATAATATTTTTCCATATCTTCAATCGTAGCGCCCTTATCCCACGGAAACGTCAGATATTTGCTATCGCCTTTGAAATAATATTCAACATGGCATTGTGCGCATACTAATGAACGCATTTCCTGATGGCTCGATTTTGTAATATCTTTACCTGTCCTTTGAAATGCTTCAATTAATGCCGGTCTCGAAATGTGCAGGTTCATCGTTTCTGCATCATGACAATCAGCGCAGCCAATAGGGTTTACTATTTCTTTTCCCAGTGAAGCCCAGGTTGCTTTATAAAAATTTTCAATTCCCATTTCTTTCATCATTCGCGGAACATCAGGGCTTTTGCATGTCCAGCAGGTTCCTGGCATAGGACCTTCATTTTCATTTTTTGGCGCACCTGTACGAAGAATATCTCTTACATCTTTTACTGCCCATAAATGACCTCTTGGCTGGTTATATTCTTTTGAAAAAGCGTATCCTGCCCACAGAATAACAAGCCTGGGATAATGCGCAAGCATATCGTCATTGTTGCTGCTGTTATACATGCTTTTGAAGCTGGTATCTTCCGTTTGAATATAAGATTGATATTCCCTTGGAAAATTTTTACCCCAGATTTCATTTCTCGGTTCATTCTCGTTAATTTTTACTGTTGGCTTGTATGCAAAGACTGCTTCTGCTCTTCGTTCCATAACACTCGACGCAAAAAGTCCAAGCAGGAAAACGACTGCCATTGTACAAAAAAACAGAAACCATCCAAACCAGGGTTTCTTCTTTACAATTTCGCTTATGGGTTTCATATTGTAAATTTATTTGTTGATTATTTTTTATTTTTTTCCATTGCTTTTTTCAACCAATCCGGCACAGGGCTTTCTGGAAGAGGAACTTTTGCATTGGGCGTACTTGACAGACTATTAACTGTGCCATGTGGCACTTCCCGGTGACAATCCCAGCAAAGCCTTTCTTCTCCTTCCTTTTCCTCTTCTCCGGATTGCGGACAATATCTGCATGTTTTTATATTTTTTCCGTTAAGTTCCATTTCTCCTATTATTTCCGTGTGGCAGCGCTCACAATTATCCTGCACCACTTCAATTCCGGCTTCTCTTATTAATATTACCTGTGGCTCTTTCCTCAATGTAAATATCGTTGCATGACGAATTCCATCTTGTGCTTTGAATAAATATGTATGAAAAATATTATCATGAGGAACATGACAATCATTACAGGTTGTAACTTCCCGGTGTGAACTGTGCATCCAAGTAGTGTATTGCGGAGCCATAATATGACAGTTTACGCATGTAGTAGGAGAATCTGAAAGATAAGAGGGAGCGTTGGAAATATAAAAAACATACGCACCAAAACCTGAAAAAATACCGCTTAATAAAATAACGGGTATTCTCCAATTTCCAAAGGGAGCAATGAGATAAAAAATATGGAAAATTTTTTTCAGCAAAATTCAGTATTACAGTTCCTAAATTTCTTTTATAATAGCGTTGTTTTGGTAAAAATAGAAATTAAAATTGAAAAACAAAATTTTCGTAAATAAACATTTAAGTATTAAATTACCTAATATTGAAATGAAAAAGACCCGATATTTTTTATTTGAGATAAATATCGGGTCTTTGATTGATATTATTATAGATTAAGGAATAAGAATAGGGGTAGCCTGCCTGACTGCGTCGAGCAGGCAGGGAGAAAGAAGCACTCCAAAATTATAATCCTTAACCTATTTTTTATTATTGAATAATTAATTTTTTCGACGAAATGCTTCCGTTTGATTCAACCTGAACAAGATACAATCCATGTGATAAAGAAGTTAAGTCAATCGTGCTGTTTTCTGAATCTTTTATTGTTTCAAAAACCAGTGTTCCTGATGTATTGAAAACTTTGATTTTTGAATTTTCTTTTAATGATAAAGATATTATACCGTTGCTGGGATTAGGATAAATAGCATAATCCGTTTGCAATAAAGAAGGTGTTTTAGTAATCAAATGCCATTTGTATATACCACCTTCAGTTGCGCTTTGATTGAATCCGCCAGCCCAGCCTGTGGTGTTGTCAGAAAAATCAACAGAGATGTACTGAACACCTTCATCAATGTTTGTCCATGTATCTCCTGCATTTTCGGTATAAGCAGAGCCAAGGTTACCACTTTGATCATAACCAACGCTTACAAATTTATTAGCAACTCCCGGAACGGCAGCTATAGATGAAAAATAAGCTCCAACACCCGGAGTGAAAATAGTCCATGTAGCACCGCCGTCATTTGTGCGGGCAATTTTAACAGCAGTTATTGCTCCTGTAGAAGTGTTGTAGGTAATCTGCGCGGCCATACCGTTTAATTCATCACTGAAAGCAATTTCTGAAAAATCTGTAAAAGTAGGAACTACAGAAACAGCCCAGGTTGCGCCTTTATCGGTAGATCTGTATACTCTTCCTTTGTTTGTTGCATACCACAAATTATCTCCATAAGCATCATACATATTGGTATAACCATATTCATCACTTGCAGCAATTGCAGGAAGATTAACCTGAGGAACTCTTGTCCATGTTGTACCGCCATCGGATGTAGTATAAACCTCGAAGTATCCACCGTTAGGATCCCCTTGTGTTATACCATCATTAGCATTAAAAAAATGTACAATATTCGGAAAAGCAGCCGTGCCTGTGTAGGTAGCCGTTGTTTGTTTTGTCCATGTGGTTCCACCATTTACAGTCTGGAAGACGCCACATTGTCCAGAAGTAGCGGAACTGCTGTATGTAGAAATATAAGCAGTGCTTCCGTCAACTGCGCTGATGCATGAAGGAACTGCCGATGTTGGCAATCCAGAAATTGTACCGGGAGTCCATGTTACACCTCCATTAGTGGTTTTTGTAAATTCTTTTAAAACATCACCGGTTGAGCCATCATTTGCAATTGCCCAAGCTATATTTGAATTTGCAACAGAAAGATACATTGCTCCGCGTGATGCAGTTGCAAAACCACTTGCCTGAATAATCCACTCGCTTGTGGCAGGAATTTTACAATTAATGTATTCGGGAATAAGAAGCGTATCTTTATCATTATTATCATTGGTAACAATTAATTGAACATCGTAGAATCCAACAGTGCTGTATGAAATTGCAGGAGGAGTTTGTCCGCTGAACGTAGAGGGTGTTCCGCCTTCAAATGTCCATTCCCAGTTTGTAATTGTTCCTGTTGAAGTTATTGATTCATCTGTAAAGTTAGCAGATGCTCCCGGTGCAACCATAATGTTGTCGCAAGCAAATAACGCAAAAACATTACTAGTATTAGGTTCGCTCATTTCTGCCTGAAAAATTTCTCTGTCATCAATGCTTTGAACCCATACTACTGCGCTTAACTGGCTTTCATCATAAACATTTGCAAGGGTCCAGCTTTCAGTGATTGTCTGGGTTTCGCCAATATTTAAATTATTTAGAGGAGTGCCATTATCACCGGGAAGCATTTTTTTCATTACTCTGTAGAAATCTGTTTCACCGTTTGTTCCCGGAGCTGATGCAAAATGAATATATTTTTCAATTACACCAATAAATACAACAAGATTTCCTGTGGCTAAATCTGTTTTTTTGATAGTAGCATTAACTGTAATTTGACCCGCGGAAACCTGATGATTCACAAGAATAATAAATGGTGAAGGAACAGCAAAAGCTGCGTTGATAGAAGATTGTGAGGGGTGACCGCTCAGGGATACTCCATCAATAACAGAATGGGGAACGGCATTTACCTGATAAAAACCTACTCTTGTATCAACTTCGCCAGGATTGTGTGCGTTCATGGGGTCAGCTCCCGGCCAATTTGTTTGATACTTAATTGCAGCTAACTTGGAAGGATTTGCCAAAATAAGCTGATTGATGGCAGGATTTGCTGCTGCGCAGGGAGCGCATGAAGCATTCGTGAATTCTTCCAGAAGCACTTTTCTTGTTGACTTCATGGAAGTAGTAGTTTTTTTAACAGGATTTTTAGGATTAATCGCATAGGTAAGAGTTCCTATCAATACGAAAACCATAAACAGGGTAAGTTTTCTCATAACATTTGGGTTTAGGTTAATAATTAAATTTCATCAGAGCAAAAATAGATTTTTTTTGTTAAATTCAAATTTAAAAACAAAAATAATACTAATTCGATTTAGAATGAAGAAAAACGAAATGATTGTATCATGTGCTTCAGGCATAGAAATGGATGCTTATAAATCATTTTTGGACCAGACCAGCGCATAATGGATTTTATTTTTTCACGCATTTTTGAATTGAAGCAATGTACCGGACATTTTTTGCATGTTGGCTTATTATTTCCGAATACGCAATTTTTAATTCGCTGTTCTGCATACATAGCAAGAGTCTGGCAATCGGGGCAAAGTTTTTTATCGTGAGAATGAAAGTGCGTGCAATGCATTTGAAACATTGCATGCACTGTTTTTATTTCAATATTCTGCATTACATTTTATTTGCTCTTAATCATGGTTAAAACCATTTTGAAGCGTTCAGGAGCTTTTACAGCGTGAGGAATATTTGCAGGCATAATAATTGTTTCACCGGCATTAAGAACGTGAGGCTTTCTATCAATTAATATTTCTCCTTGTCCCTCCATTACTTGCACCATTGCATCAAAGGGGGCTGAGTGCTCGCTTAATGCCTGTCCTTTATCGAATGCAAACAAAGATACATTTCCTGCTTCTTTTTTTAATATCGTTTTGCTGACAATCGAATCAGCCTGATATTCGATGATTCCCTGAAAAGAGAATTTTACTGCTTTTTCTAATTCTTTAAATTCCATACTATTTTGATTTGAAGATTAATTGATCGCCGCGGCGATTGAAGATTTGAAGATGATGTGCACTCTGAAATTTTCAAATCGTATCATTTTCAAATTTTCAAATCGTATCATTTTCAAACCTGTCTGACCGGCATCAGCCAGCTACCGTGTGGACACATCTTTTTTTTGCTTGATTTTGTCACAAAATTTGCATACTTATATTTTATTGCCAGGTTTAGCATAGGTATTACGCAAATTTTCCGCCAAAATCTTTTTATTCTCATTTGTTTATACCCCGAGCTTGAGCTCGGGGTTATAAACATTCGACTCCTCCGGAGTCGTTTTTCATTATTTGTATCCACACGGTAGCATCAGCCAGGCAGGTTTGAAAATCATGATTAACTTTGGTTATTAATATCTTTAAGAATCGTTTCAATATCCTCCTGACATCCTCCGCAAACAGTTCCTGCTGTTGTAGCTTCTCCAACTTCTGCAAATGTTTTCAGATTTTTTCCGCGAATTGCTTTTTCAATTTCGCTTTTCATAATGCCATTACAATGACAAATTTCAATATCTTCCATAATTATAAATATTAAATTTCTGATTTCGTTTTTTTGATTAGAAACTGTTTTGAATTTTTTATTTTAATCTGTTAAGCATTAATTTTGTCATAGCTAATTGAATCATCGCCTCACTTGTATCTGTGTTAAATTCATAATCTTTACTTAATCTTCGATAACTTTCAAA